>ERZ842401.1010-NODE-1010-length-41368-cov-7.917169_pt1 | contig 41368 bp, 36 predicted proteins | sample MGYA00521270_ERZ842401 | MGnify/ENA primary metagenome ERZ842401 (study PRJEB31892, sample SAMEA3878208) | bioreactor metagenome | biome: Moose rumen | place: Sweden | collected 2011-10 | study: EMG produced TPA metagenomics assembly of the PRJEB12797 data set... | reverse complement strand
GCCGAGGTTGCGCGTGAGGCGGGCGTCCGTCCCGAACGTCCCGTTTCCATGTCGGTTATCGCCTCTCAGCAAGCCATAACCGCCTGCCCAATATCGGCGGCTACCGTCGCGCTGGTCGGGCTGTTGGCTCCCGCCGGCGTCACGCTGATTGATATTCTTATGGTCTGCATTCCGTCAACTTTAATCGGCGTGATTTGCGGTTCCTTGTACGCGGCTCGCATGGGCAAAGATTTAGCCGTCGACCCAGAATATCTCGAACGTGTCAAACGCGGCGAAGCGGCTCCCATTAACGAAAAGGCTCAAATCGCCGCCGCTAAGGAATTCTCCGCCGCTACCAAACGCGCCGTCTGGATTTACCTCCTCGCGACCGTTATCGTCGTCGTCTTCGGCATTTTCCCCGAACTTCGCCCCTCGGCTATGCTCGGCGATAAAATGGTTTCCTTTACAATGACCATGTGCATTGAAATGGTTATGATGGCTATGGCGGGCATTATGATTATCACGTGCGGCGTGAAGGTCAGCTCCATTATCGAGCAGTCCGTTTTCCGCAACGGCTTAATGGGCGTCTATTGCATTTTCGGCTTGACGTGGGCGGGCGACACTTTGACGCGCAACAATATCGATTTTATCAAGTCGGGCGCGGCTGATATGATTGCCGCTTACCCGTGGGTCTTCGCGATTATCCTGTTCCTGCTGTCCGCCGTTATCCTAAGTCAGGCGGGAACTATCGGCGCGTTGGCTCCGCTCGGCATTACGCTGGGCATTACGCCGCCCGCTATGATTGGCATGTTCCCCGCCGTCAACGGATATTTTCTGGTTCCGATTTACGCGACGATTTTGGCGGGTATCGCCTTCGACAGGACGGGCACAACCCGTATCGGCAAGTTTGTCTTTAATCACAGCTTCCAAATCCCCGGCTTGATAACGTGTATCGTGAGCGTGGCGGTCGGCATGGCTTTGGCGAATATTGTAGTGTAAGCAGTTAAAATTTTTATAGAAGGTGTTGGCATGAGAAAGGAACACGATTTTTTGGGGGAGATTGAAATCCCCGACGAGGCGTATTACGGCGTGCAGACCATGCGGGCGATTGAGAATTTCACAATCACGGGGCGCAGGCTCGACGAAGATTTGATTAAGTCGCTTGCCAAGGTTAAAAAGGCAGCCGCGCAGGCTAACATGGAGACGGGACGCCTCGACCGCAAAATCGGCAACGCGCTTGTGCAGGCGGCGGAAGAAATTATCGACGGCGAATTTATTGACCAATTCCCCGTTGACCCGATTCAGGGCGGTGCGGGCACGTCTATTAACATGAACATGAACGAAGTCCTTTGTAACCGCGCACTGGAGATTATCGGCGAGGCTAAGGGGCGTTACGACATCATCAGTCCGAACAATCACGCGAACATGGCGCAATCGACCAATGACAGCTTCCCGACCGCGATTAAGGTTTGCTTGACGTACAAAAGCCACAACGTCACGTCCGCGCTCGAATACCTTGCCCGCGCCCTCGAAGACAAGGCGGAGGAGTATAAGGATATTCTCAAAATGGGGCGCACGCACTTGCAGGACGCCGTTCCGATAACTTTGGGGCAGGAAATGGGTTCCTACGCCTCGGCGATTCGTCGCAGTATCCGCCGCATTGAGTGGGCGATTGACAGCATCCGCCTTATCAACATGGGCGGCACCGCCGTGGGCACGGGGCTTAATGCAGAGCCGGCTTATATAAAAATCGTCGCCCGCAAGCTCCGCGAAATCACCGGCGAAAACTTCGAGACCTCCACGAACATAATCGACGCCACCAACAACACCGACGGCTTTGTCGACGTCAGCTCCGCGCTCAAAAATACCGCGCTGGTGCTTATCAAAATGGCGAACGACTTCCGCCTTATGGCGTCGGGACCGCGTTGCGGACTTAATGAAATTTTCCTGCCCAAGCGTCAACCCGGCTCGTCGATTATGCCCGGCAAGGTCAATCCCGTTATCGCGGAGGTAATGGATCAAGCGTGCTACCAAGTTATCGGCAACGACCTGGCGGTTACGCTCGGCGTCGAAAACGGGCAATTTGAGCTGAACGTCATGGAGCCGATTATGGCTTACAATCTGTGCTCTTCGATGAATTATCTCGCCAATGCCTCGCGGACGTTCGTCGACAAATTGTTGGTCGGATTGGAGCCGAATCGCGAACAGTGTCAAAAGTGGCTTGACAGCTCGGTCGGTGTCGTGACGGCTTTGTTGCCGCATTTGGGCTACGAACAGTGTTCTATGCTCGCCAAGGAAGCCTACGCCACGCGCCGCCCCATTCGCGAAATCATTTTGGAAAAGGGCATACTCACCGAGGAGCAACTTAAAGTTTTGATGTCGCCCGAAAAAATGACGCGCCCCGGTATCACGAATTAAACTTCCCCGATAAAAATTCAACCCCCGTCAAAATCGGCGGGGGTTTTTCATTTGGCAGAGAGGAGAGCCGCAGAGTAAAGCGCAACGCCTTTGTCCGCGTTCGGGTGAATGTGGTCGACAAGATAATTTGAGCGGGGCGCAATGTTCAATCGGGCGTTGATATAGGGGTTGGCGTTGAGGAAAATTTCTCTGTTCGCGGCGCACCAAGCCTCAAGCGCGGCGGTATAGGCGTCGTTGAGCTTCCTTTTCTCGGCGAAGGGCAACGCGCTGACCAAATCGCCGTCGGTGGAAGTCCACGGCGCGATAAAAATAAATTTGGCGTCGGGAAGTTTTTCGCGAATGCCGTCGCGGAGCCGTTGCAGAGCGGTCACGTATTCGGCGGGTGTCATGGCGCAAATATCCGCGTCGCGATAACGCACGTCATTTGTACCAATCGCCACGACGAATAAATCTGCGCGGGTTTGAATCATTTCGTCGAGGCGGTTCAACAAAGTTTTGGTTGTCGCGCCGCCTTTTGAAACGTTAAAAATTTTCCCGCCGATAAGATGTTCAAGCGGCTCGTACCACGGGACGCCGCCGTTTTTCGTACCCTCCGTCAAGCTGTCGCCGATAAAGCAAACATTTTCCGCCGCCGTCAAAGCCTTGTGAAACGTGCCGCGCATCTCGTCCGTAATTATAAGCGGCGCAACCTTCCTGCGCATAAAGCCGCCCGCGTCAAAAAAGTATTCGCGCTGATTCAAATCGACCTCGACGCCGAGCATTATCTTGGTTACGTGCTTTAACACGGCGTCGACGCGCTCAAGGTCGCGAGTGCTGAGCTGACCGCGCAGATTGGCGTTGGTAAAAATTTCGTAAGTCGGCAAGGCGCGATAATTGCCGTCGAGCCGCGCTTGAGTCCACAGAGGGATAATCGCGCCGCCGAGGATTTTTTTGGTCGTGCGGTCAACGTGAATCTCAATCAACGCGCTTGCGTCGCCGTTATGTTCGCGATAAATGTTGGCGAAATTGCCGGGACAAAACGCCGTAAGATTTTCCCCGTCGAATTCAACGGGCTGAACCGAATGCGTATGGTCGCCGAGGATTATGTTCGCGCCGAGTTCAAGGAAAATTTTCTGCCACGTCCGCTGAAAGTCGTCGGGAGCGTCGGCAAATTGCGTGCCCCAATGCGGCAGGACGATTATCAAGTCGGGCTTGTGACTTTTGGCAAGAGCAAAATCCTCCGCGACCGACGCCCTGACCTCCTCAAAGCGCGGGCTGTCCTCGCCGACGATAAACGAACTCACAAACGAATCCTCCTCAAGCAAAGCCTCGGTGTCGTTCCCGTTCGTGCCGTAGGTGTAAGCCAGAATCGCAAGCTTAAGCCCGTCGCGCTCCAAAATCTTCACGCGGCGATTTTTTTTGTCGTCTTGGCTTGCGTAGGTGCCGATAAAATCTATCTGCTTGGCGTCCAAAATATCAATCGTGCGAAGTGCGCCGTCAACGCCCATATCGAGCAGGTGATTGTTCGCGGTCGTGACCAGGTCGAAGCCCGCATTTTTAACGGCGTCGGCGAAGGCGTCGGGGAAATTCAGATAAAGTTCCTTGCCGTCGTCGAAGTTGCTCTGCGAATAGGGCTTAGCCGCGCCGCCCAGCGGACCTTCAAACACGCCGACCGCCAAATCTGCGCGGGATATGTAAGGCGTCGCATACTCAAAAACCTCAGCGAAGTCGTAGGTCGTGCCGTTAAAGCCGCGCTTGACTTGATCCTCCAACAGAATCAAATCGCCGCAGAATATAATCTTAAACGAATTATCGAAACGCGCCGCCGTCTCCGCGCTCATGACGCGATAAATTTTGTCGGGAGGCTCCACGTCGGCGAGCTTTGCCATAATCGGCAAGCACAGGATAAACCCGACGAATACGAAAAAAATTATCCGATACGCCGCACCGCCAACGGTCGTCAAAGATTCGACGATGCCGTTCAGGAATTTTTTCAGCGCATTGCTTACCGCGTCCGAGCCGAAAACCAACGTCATTAACAACGTAGCCGCGAGTGCCGCGCAGATTTGAAACTCCGTCGATTGCGCCGAAACTTGCTCCGCGAACCAGAGCGTCGGCGGTCTGTGCAAAAGGTATATCGCCAATGAATTTCTGCCTGCCCTCGTCAGCAACGGCAAAACTTTTTCGCGTGAAGCCGTCAGCAAAAATGCCGTCGACAGGCTTGCGACTATTATCAGTGAAATTCGTCCGAGCAAGCCGTTGAAGTCGGCATAGGGATTGGGCAGGAGGTCGCGGTCAGTCAAGTTAAAAGCCTCGTGCGCCAAAGCTCCCGCGCAGATTGCCGACACCAATAAAATCGCTCCGAGCGGCAAAAATTTCCGTCGCCGAAAACGCTCCGCTGCCTCCGCCGAAAATAAATATCCCGCCATGAAGTACGGGAAGAATACGACGATTTTCACCGCCGCGAAGTTCATATTTATATCCGCCCAGAAGCCCGCGACGAGCGAGAACATTATCAGCAACGGCAAGATATTCCGCACGCGTCCGAGGAGCGGCATCGTTAATCGCCAGACGATTAGCGCGAGCAGATACCACGCGGAAAAATACGGCGCGACAAGTGTTGGTACGCCGCCCGCCGCAAAGACCGCACGTAATAAAAAGAAGCCGTCGAGTAAAACGAACGCGACGACTAAATTCATGAGCGGGAAGAAGCTCCGCGAATGTTCGCTCTTGCTGAAATATCCCGATATGAATACGAACGCCGGCATGTGGAACATATAAATCGCGTCGACGATAAAATCAATCGGCGGTCGCGCCTGCAAGCCGAACAGGCAATGCGCGAATACCACCAGGATTATCAGAACGCCTTTGAGATTGTCCCAATAAGCCGAGCGAGAATATTTTTGCGTCATCCCGGAGGCCAAGTCATTTTGCGCCCGCCGAGGAGGTGAACGTGTAAGTGCGGAACGGTCTGTCCGCCGTCGTCGCCCGTATTCAAGACGAGTCGGAAGCCTGCGTCGGTGACGCCCAAATCGGCGGCAAGCTTCGGCACCACGTCAACGAAAATGTGCGCCGCGAGTTCCTTATCTTCCGCCGCAAAGTCCGCCGCGCTCCGAATGTGTTTCTTCGGGACAATCAGCACGTGCACGGGAGCTTGAGGCGACAAGTCCTTGAACGCGATAACGCTGTCGTCCTCGTAAACCTTCTGCGAGGGGACTTCGCCCGCCGCAATCTTGCAAAAAATACAATCAGCCATTTTAAAACCTCCTAATCATCGACGGCGACAACGTGACGCACGCCGTAATATTGCGCGACCAACATGTTCAAACAAAAATTCGGATTGTCGATAACGCCCGCGAAATGCTTAAGGTAAGGAACCGCGCTCCTGTCGCCGTGAATTTTCTCGAAACGGTGACGAATCGGCATGGGCGGCAACTGAATCGGGTCGTATTGCTCGTTGCGCTCAATGTAACGCACTTGCCGCCGCGCCGCGTTAAATATCGATATGTCGACGTAAATGAACGTCACGAAGTACGCGAACAATATCGTCGTCAACGTCGCCGAAACGCCGCGCAGAATTTTTTTGGGCAGTTGCAGGCTGAAGGAGAATCGCCGCCGCTCCAACTCCAAAATCGCGCTCGTCGACGCAACCAGCACGAACGCCAACGACGGCACCGATACCCGCATGTTGAATTCCGGCGAAAACAACATCGCCGCCGGCACCAACAGCCCCGCCGTCGCGAACGCCAACATCAAAATTTCCGCCGTGTTCAACGCTCCGCCCTCGCGCCGCAAAAAGTACACGAACATCGGAATCAACGCCAGTAAGTCCGCGCCGACAACTCTGTCGAAGCCGCCCGTCAAGTGCTCGAAGAATAACTCCTCCGTGTAAGCAAAATTCGGGTGCGCGAATGCCAATCGTGCGAAATTCCCCGGCGCGAACATCAAGAACGCACAGCCGACCGTCAACGCCGCAAGCCCCGCCGGCATCCATGAGCGGAAAATCCCTTGCGCCTTGCACATACCGACCAAAAATATCGTCAGGCAGACCGTAGCCAAGGAACCCGCCTCGTTCGACCAGCCCGCCAATAAGCCCAGCAAAATCATCAGCGCGACGTTTAACGCCGAATTGCCCGCCTCGTGCGAACGCAACGCTTTGACATACGGCGTCACGAAGAACAGCTGGAAAAACGACATCCACATATAATTACAGGAGCCCGTCAGCCAAATCATGCTCGTCAGCGAACACGCCGCGAACAGGAACAGGCTAAGGAATATCCACACCACCGCCTTGCGCGAAATTTTAAGCCACGTGTTGGCGAGGTTGATTATCGTCAGCAACAGGAACACGAACATTATCGTATTCGCCACGTCGAAGACGGGCTTGCCGAGCCAGATAAAAAATTGGGCTATCGCGTGCGCGAAAATCCTCCCGCCCCACGTGAAGTAATGCGACTCCATGGAGCGGACAATATCGTTAAGCGAATCGACGCGTTGACGGCTTTCTACTTCGGGCGAGCCGAATTGCATAGCCTCCAAGTTGCCGCCGTGCGCCCCGTCCCAAACGAACGCGTAGGAATAATCGTCGTGACTTAGCGGCAACAGCGTCGTCCTTACGAAGACGAAACCCGCGAATATCACGAACAAAATCAGCGACCGCGAGGAGTTCAGCGTCCGATTTATCAACTGCAAAAAGCTCAACCGAAAGCCTCCTTTACCGCCTCGGCAAGCGTCTTGCCAATCGGTCCGCGAATAACAAGTTCGGCGTCGGAATCTGCGCGGGTGGCGGTCTTGTTAATCAAAATCAAATGGCGACCTCGGAAATAATCAATCAGCCCCGCCGCAGGGTAGACAATCAGGCTGGTGCCGCCGACAATCAGCGTATCGGCGCGGGCAATGGCGCGAATCGAATTGGCAACTGTGGCGTCGTCAAGGTTTTCGCCGTAGAGGACGACGTCGGGCTTGACGATACCGCCGCAATGACAGTGAGGCACGGGCTTATTTTCCATGACGAATTCAATATCGTACTTCGCGCCGCACTTGACGCAAAAGCTCCGCCGAATGGAGCCGTGAAGTTCATAGACGACCTTGGAGCCGGCAAGTTGATGAAGCCCGTCGATATTCTGCGTGACGACCGCGCTCAAGACGCCGCGCCGTTCCAACTCGGCAAGCGCAAGGTGACCCGCATTGGGTTTGGCGTCAAGGTAAACGATGCGCTCGCGATAAAACGCAAAGAATTCTTCGGGGTGATTCATAAAAAAGTTATGCGACGCCATCTCTTCGGGCGCGAAAGTCTTATGGAGCTTTTGATTGTAAATGCCGTTCGCGCTCCGAAAATCGGGAATGCCCGACTCGGTGGACATGCCCGCGCCGCCGAAAAATACCGCGCTTGAACTCTCTGCCAAAATTTTTCCGAGCCTCTCAATATCCGTCATGACGCCTCGCCTCCGAAGTTTTTAGGGAATTGTAAATCACGGCGCGGCTTTTGGCAACTAGACAAAATTTTTCCGTCTGATATAATTCGCGCAACAAATCAAAGGAGGCTTTTTCATGAAAGGGAAATTTTTAGCCGCGTTGACAATGGCGTTGACGTTGATATTCACGGGTTGCGGCGGCGACGACGTATCGGAGGGCGACAGCACTCCCGCCGCCAATAAGTCCGAGGTTACGCTCAAAATCGGCGCGACGCCCGTCCCGCACGCGGAGCTTTTGGAGCAGATTAAGCCCGACCTCAAAGACCAGGGCATTAACCTGGAGATTATCGAGTTCAACGATTATGTTCAGCCGAATATCGCCCTCAACGACAAGGAGCTTGACGCCAACTTTTTCCAGCACGAGCCGTATCTCAACGACTTCATCAAGGAGCACACCGACGTTAAGCTGACCAACGCGGGCGGCGTGCACGTCGAGCCTATGGGCATTTATTCCAAGAAAATCACCAAGCTTGACGACATAGCCGAGGGTGCGAGCGTCTCCATTCCGAACGACCCGACCAACGGCGGACGCGCTTTGCTCCTGTTGCAAAAGGCGGGGCTTATCGAGCTTAAGGAGGGCGCGAACGAAACCGCGACTGTTCAAGACATAGCCGAGAATCCGTGGAATTTGGTTATTCAGGAGGTCGAGGCGGCTCAACTCCCGCGCACGCTTGAGGACGTCGACATTTCCATTATCAACACCAACTTTGCCATGAACGCCGACCTCAACCCCATGAGCGACGCGCTGTTTATCGAGGATAAGACTTCGCCCTACGTCAACATCATAGCGGTGCGCGACGGCGACGAGAATCGCGACGAAATTAAAAAGCTCCTCACCACGCTCAAGACCGACAAGGTTAAGAAATTCATCGAGGACAAATACAAAGGCGCAATTGTGCCCGCGTTCTGAAATTAAAGGCGCGGCGAGGACGGTTCAAAAGTCGTAACGATTCAGCGCGACTGCTGTTTGGTTACTTTTTAAAAGTAACCGCGATTGTTCCCGCGTTCTAAAAAATTCATAGTCAGCCTCCTGCAAACGCGGGCAGGTTGATTTTTTTTTGCCGCCGTGTACAATGAATCAAAAGCGGAGGGAAAATTATGGACGAAAAATTTTTGGGAACGATACCGTTGCGGACGTGGCGTTGGCTCGGCGTCAATGACGTTAAAGCTTCCGCGCAGATTGAGGAGCAAATCATAGACGTGCCCGACGGCGAAACGCAAATTTTAGCCGAAGTGAACACGGGCGCGGAAAATATTGCTCGTCGAATAAAAATAACGGTCGGCGCGGGCGCGAAGGTTGAATTCATATCGGCGGACGCGGGGAGCGGCGACTACTCGGCAGATGTGGAGATTGACTTGCACGGCGACGATTCGGCGGCTGATTTGGAGGCGGTCTACCTCGGCGACGGTTCGCGGCATTTGGATTTCAATTACGTGATTCGTCAACGCGGCAAACGTACTAAAGCGAATATGAACGTGCGCGGCGCATTGAACGACACTTGCGACAAAATCTTTCGCGGGACTTTGGACTTTCAACGGGGCGCAAAGGGCTCAACCGGGCGTGAACTGGAGGAGGTTATAATCCTGTCTTCCGGCACGCGCAATCGTTCGGTACCGCTCATGCTAGCCGCAGAGGACGAAGTGGACGGTCATCACGCGGTGAGCGTCGGGCGGCTTGATTCGGAGAAAATTTTTTATCTGATGAGTCGCGGGCTCGACAAATCGGAGGCGACGCGGCTAATCGTGGAGGCGGCGTTCAATCCCGTAATTGACAGGATACCCGATGAAAATCTGCGCGGCGAGCTGTTAGCTACTCTGCAACGGAGGCTTTCTAATGCAAGAAACTGAATTAACCAATCTGATGTACGAACTTCTATCGCCCGAAAAAAATTCCGAACGTTGGCGTCTCTACCTTGAATTGTTCGATAAACACGTTCTGCGCCTTAACATGACGGCGGCGGAGCTGTCGACTACGAAAGTCTATCATCAATATCCGACGCAATTTATCGGACGCACGCGCTATATCGATTTGGCAATCATTACGAATAAGCGTTTCATACCGGTTGAAGTCAAGACAGGTGAGGACTACAGAGAACAAGACAATCAGTGTCGCGATTATTGGCTCGAAGCGGAAAAATATCATGAACGACATGCCTTAACCGAGCCGCCCGTTCTCTACTACTTGACGCCGGAAGGGGATTCTCCTTCAAGGGAAAGCGCGGGCGATTTTGGATTCCCAGACAGGTCAAATTTCATCCGCTCGGACAAAATAGACGCCGTTGCATTTTGCTCGGAAGGTTTTTCTTGGATTGTTGATTGTGAGGATAATCCCCCAAAAGATATTGATACGAAGAACAACTTGGAAAGCGTTTCCAAAGAAATTAGAGGAATGCTCAGACCCGATTTGCAACGTCAAACAGGCATTGTTGATAATTTTTTCACGGCTCTTGATAAACGCTTTGACGAAAGCTTTTGCAGGAAATATCATCTCAAACGCGGCGGCAACAGACGTATGGAAATCGGCGACTGCTATACTTATAAGCGATATATCGACAGATTTTTTGGCAGAGCATTTTCTTGGCCCAGTATCTGTTTTTACTGCACCGACGCGGCGGGCGATGTCATAAAGTTCGACGACGACAAGGAACTTTGGTTTCGAGTGGGCTGTTATAATGGCGAATGCAGTTATATCGGCGAATCAACGGCATTCTGCGCGGGCTTCATGATTTTTTCCAACGAAATAAAAGAGGGTCTTTACAAAGAGAAGGAAGTTAAAACATTGCTCGACGGAAGAAATATTTTGCCGCAAGAAATGGTCGACGTGTATAAAGAAAGCTTCAACGGTTTGGTCGGCAGAACAGATTTGCACGACGCGCAGGGCAATCTCATTTACTTCACGAACGTTGTGGAATCTGAAGTCCTCGCCGAACATGTCATGAAGCAAATAGAAAAACTTTTGGAGAGATTTGTTTATGGATAAAAATTTTTTGGACGACTTCCCGATATTGCGCAGTAAAATGAACGAGCACCCCTTGGCGTATCTGGACAACGGCGCGACGACGCAAAAGCCTCAAAACGTCGTGCGGGCGATTTGCGGCTACTACGGCGGTTGCAATGCCAATCCACATCGCGGCGTTTACGAGCTTAGCGTTAGGGCAACGAAGGTCTACGAAGACGCCCGCCGCAAGGTCGCCAAATTTCTCAACGCCAAATCTGCGCGGGAAATCATCTTCACCAAAAACGCAACCGAATCGCTGAACTTAATCGCTTACAGCTACGGCTTGCCGAATTTAAAAGCTGGCGACGAAATTTTAATCACAATAGCGGAACATCACTCTAACTTGGTACCGTGGCAACGAGTAGCTCAAGCGACCGGCGCGAAGTTGAATTACATTTATCTTGACGCGGACGGAAATCTTTCGCAGGCTGATATTGATAAGAAACTTTCCACGCGCACGAAAATTTTAGCCGTCACGCAAACCTCAAACGTACTGGGGCTTGTCAACGACGTAAAGGGATTGGCGGCGCGGGCTCACGAAGTCGGAGCGGTCATTGTGGTCGACGGGGCGCAATCGGTACCGCACATCCCCGTTGACGTGCAAGCCCTCGACGCGGACTTTCTGGCGTTTTCGGGGCATAAAATGCTGTCACCAATGGGAATCGGCGTGCTTTACGGCAAGCGGGCTCTGCTTGAATCAATGCCCCCATTCCTGAGCGGCGGCGACATGATAGAATATGTCGAGGAGCAGGCAACGACTTATGCCGAATTGCCACAAAAATTCGAGGCGGGGACTCAAAACGTCGGCGGAGCGGCAGGCTTGGCGGCGGCGATTGACTATCTGCGCGGAGTCGGCTTCGACGAAATCGAACGAATTGAACGCGACTTGACGACTTACGCGATAGGCGAGCTGAAACGGTTGCCCTATGTCGAGCTGTACGGTTGCGACGCGGCAAATAAAATCGGTATCGTGACGTTCAACGTTAAGGACGTGCACCCTCACGACGTGGCGACGATATTGGACGCGGAAGGCGTGGCGATTCGCGCCGGACATCATTGCGCCCAGCCGCTTATGAAATACTTGGGGCAAAACGCGACGTGTCGGGCGAGCTTTTACTTTTACAACACGCGGCAAGACGTGGAGAGATTGATTGAGGCGATTCAAAAAGTCAGGGGCGTGATGCGGCTTGCTTGAAGACATTTACACGGAACTGATAGCCGAGCACAGCAAGGCGCGGGAAAATCGGCGTGCGTTGACTAATGCGACGATACGCGAGCGCGGGCACAATCCCAGTTGCGGCGACGAAATAACTTTGGAGCTTGAGGTTGAGGGCGGCGTGATTAAGGACGCGGCGTTTAACGGGGCGGGTTGCGCCATATCGCAGGCGTCGACCGACATGATGATTGAGCTTCTGCGCGGCAAGACAGTCGCGGAGGCGCGGCGATTGGCGGAGCTTTTTATCGATATGATTCACGGCGACATTACCGACGACGCCGAGCTTGAGCCCTTGGACGAGGCGGCGGCTCTGAAAAATATTTCGACGATGCCCGCTCGCGTCAAGTGCGCGACTTTGGCTTGGCACACCCTCGACAAATGTTTGGACGGTGCAGCTCATGCTTGATAAATTTGCAAAGCTGGAAGAACATTTCGCAGAGATCGAAGCGCGATTGGGTGACCCCTCTGTCGTGGCGGATGTGGAAAAATTCACGGCACTCACTCGCGAACACGCCGCGCTTGTACCGATAATCGCCAAGCTCCGCGAATACAAAAAAGTTTCCGCGCAGATTGACGAAGACAAAGCTTTACTGGAAACTTCGACGGACGAAGACCTGAAAACATTGGCGGCGGAGGAACTTGCCGATTTGCGCAAGACTAAAGCCGAGCTGGATGCGGAACTTCCGATATTGCTTTTGCCCAAAGACCCCAACGACGAGCGCAACGTCGTCATGGAGATACGCGGCGGCGTGGGCGGCGAGGAGGCGGCTCTGTTCGCGGGCGACCTGTTCCGCATGTATACCCGCTACGCCGAGCGGCAAGGTTGGCGCGTCGATATTGTTGATTCAAATCCGACGACGATTGGCGGCTTTAAGGAGGTTATTTTCACGGTTGAGGGCGCGGGCGCGTTCAGCAAGCTCAAGTACGAGCGCGGGATTCACCGTGTGCAACGCGTGCCCGTGACGGAAAGCGGCGGACGAATTCATACCAGCGCGGTAACCGTCGCCGTCATGCCCGAAGCCGAGGAGGTTGACGTTGAGATTAACCCCGGCGATTTGCGGATTGATACCTACTGCGCGAGCGGCGCGGGCGGGCAATACGTCAACCGCACCGAGACGGCGATTAGAATCACGCATTTGCCGACGGGTATCGTCGTTCAGTGCCAAGACGAAAAATCTCAGCTCAAAAACAAGGAAAAGGCTATGCGCGTCCTGCGAGCACGCGTCAAGGATTTGGCGGTAAGTGAGCAAGCGGAAGCCATTGCCGCCGACAGGAAAAGCCAAGTCGGGAGCGGCGACAGGAGCGGGCGGATTCGCACGTACAATTTTCCTCAAGGACGCGTCACCGACCACAGAATCGGCTTGACGCTCTACAAGCTCGACGCGGTTTTGAACGGCGACCTTGACGAATTCATCGCCGCCCTGATAACCGCCGACCGTTCCCAAAAACTATCAGCCACGCAATAAAAAATCTCCTCGCCGAGTAGCGGGGAGATAATTTTTTTTATTTTGCCGAGCGATACTTTTGCAATTCATTTTTCAGTGCGAGGTTTTCCTGTTGAAACTTCATGAGCTGAAGCCGATAAATGTTTACCGTGTTGAACAGGTAGGCACTAAACGCCGCGTCGTCGGGGTGGAATTCGCGCTTGACTAATTCGTTGAGTCGGAATGGCGGAATTTGCGTATAAGCCATCCACATTTCCGCATATCTCGAAAAACTTCTTTGAAAGAAAAAATCCAGTACAGCATAACGATAATTGACGTGCGAAGAGAAAAATGGAAATTTTTTCATGACTCGCTCAAACTCGTTAAAGCCCTCCCGCCACGCCGCGATATTTTTATGAAAATAATTTTCGAGGTTGATTTGCTGTCCATTAGTTCGGCTGGCAGAATCAAGGCGCGGGCGGACAATATAAGTGACGTTCGGGACAAGCAGATACTTTTCGGTTGCCAACAGGCACTCAAAGATGAAAGGCGCATCCTCAGACTTTAACATTGGCGAAAATGAAAGCTTGTTGGAGACGAGAAAATCCCTTCGATAAAATTGAACTACACTTGACCAAAAAACGTCTTGGTTCAAAAAAAGCTTTAATCGCTCCGAAATTTCTTGGGAAATTAAAACCGGGGCGGATAATTGTGCATTGGGACGTTCACTTCGCAAAGACCAATTCGCGGAATTAGTTAATGCAGTCATATCAGTGAACGCAGGATCATCGGCAAAGCGAGCTTTCTCTTCCCACAAAACCCAATGATTATACATTCGCACAATTTCAGCTTGATACTCTTCAGCGAGGGTTGTAAGCTCCTCAAGGGCGGTCTTGGTAAAAAGGTCGTCGCTGTCGAGGAAGGCTATATACTTCCCGCATGCGAAATTGATACCCAGGTTGCGCGAAATACCGGGCGTGCCGGTATTCTTCGGAAGCTTGACAATATGGAGCTTAACAGCCTGCGAATCAAATCGCGGCTTGAAACCCTCGACGACCTCGACGCTGTTATCCGTGGAACAGTCGTCTACCACCACGACCTCGAAATCTTTCATCGTCTGGTAGAGCAAACTCTCCAGCGTCTGCGGTATGAATTTCGCCGAATTGTACATCGGGATTATCACGGACACCAGCGGAATTTTCTTCCTCGCGACGTTGCGCCGACGCATTCCGATTCGTCGCGCCATATCACGCGCCGCCCCCGACTTTGGCTTGCAACTCGCGAATCTGCTTGTCGTTGTTGATGAGCCGCTGGCGATAGACGTGCACCGTATTGTAAATGTAGGCAAAGAACGCCGTATGCTCGCCGCAATACTTGCTAAGCTCCTTGCGCACGAGCGGCTCCAGCTGAACCGTCGAATACTTGTCGTAGAAACGTTGCGTCCAAATCAAATGTTGCTGAACGATGTAGTCAATCGGCAACTGGCGGAATTGCGGATTCTTCACGAAAAACTCAATGCCGTTCATGAAGTCATCCATAACCTTGGTACCCTCAATCATCAGGTGCGTCAACGCGTGCATGGATTGTTCGATAGAAACCATTTTGCGCGTAATCGAATTGGGATTGTGGCGGTAAATGTAAATGATATTCGGAACGCGGACGACGCGGGGTGCGGTACACATGACCTTGAAGTAAAAAACAATGTCCTCCGAAGTCAACAGCTTGTCGAAGTAAATATTGCGCTCCATGAGCATATCGCGGCGGTAAAGCTTATTGTGAACCCAGCCGAAGAGCCTCCCTCTGCAAAACATTTGGACGCGCTCGGCGAGGTTATCGGTCTCAAGCACCGGCTCCTTGGCAAAACCGCCCGTCTCCTTGCTAAAGGTCGTGAACTTGGTTTGGGGCGTAACGTCGATAGTCTGATTTTCGGGGAAGTAAACCTGCTCGGTATGGACGACGTCGGCGTTCCACTTTTCGGCGACGCTGACGAGTTCGGCAAGGGCAGTGGGCGTATACATGTCGTCGGAGTCGAGGAAGCCGATATATTTTCCGCGGCTGAGGCGGATGCCCGTATTGCGCGGCTCGCTCGCCGCCCCCGAATTCCTTGCATGGCGCACAAGACGAATGCGCCCGTCCTGCTTGGCAAGCTCCATGACGATGTTGACCGTATCGTCGGTGGAGCCGTCGTCGACGCAAATCAGCTCAAACGCGCCGAACGTCTGATTGAGCACGCTCTGCACGCAGGATTTTATGTAACGCGCCGAATTGTACATGGGAAGGATAACCGACACCGCCGGCAACACCGGAACGGGCGCGGGGGCGGCGTGGACTGCAGGTTTGGGAACGGGCGCGGCGACATTTTTGGGTGCCGGTTTACGCGCAGGGGTTTTGCTTTTTTGTTTAGCCATTTGTGATTCTCCATATCTAAGAAATTTTTCCAAAAACTATAGCACATTGAACTTCAACTTGCAAACTTAAAATAACGTTAAAAATGTTCCGAAAATTTGTTGACACCCCCCAAAAATTGTTGTAACATAGCAAACAAGATGAAGCTTATTCTTCGAGAGTTTCTAAAGTGTATAGGGAGGTATTTTTAATGGCTGTTAAAGTTGCTATCAATGGTTTCGGTCGTATCGGTCGTCTCGCTTTCCGTCAGATGTTCGACGCAGAGGGCTACGAAGTTGTCGCTATCAACGACCTCACCAGCCCGAAAATGCTCGCGCACCTTTTGAAGTATGATACCGCGCAGGGCGGTTTCTGCGGCAAAATCGGCGAAGGCAAGCACCAAGTTGAAGCTAAAGAGAATTCCATCGTTGTCGACGGCAAAGAGATCATCATCTACGCCATCAAAGACGCGAAAGAAATCCCCTGGGGCAAGCATGAAGTTGACGTCGTCCTCGAGTGCACGGGCTTCTACACCAGCAAAGAGAAAGCCTCCGCACACTTGGAAGCAGGCGCGAAGAAAGTCGTTATCTCGGCTCCTGCCGGCAATGACCTCCCGACTATCGTCTACAACGTCAACCACAAGACCCTTACCCCGGACGTGAAAGTTCTTTCGGCGGCTTCTTGTACCACCAACTGCTTGGCTCCTATGACGCAGGCTCTCCACAACCTCGCTCCGATTCAGAGCGGCATTATGGCGACCATTCACGCTTACACCGGCGACCAAATGATCCTCGACGGTCCGCAGCGTAAAGGCGACCTCCGTCGCTCCCGCGCAGGCGCATGCAACATCGTTCCGAACAGCACCGGCGCAGCGAAAGCTATCGGTCTCGTTATCCCCGAATTGAAGGGCAAACTCATCGGCGCAGCACAGCGCGTCCCGACCCCGACCGGCTCGACCACGCTCCTCTTCGCGGTTGTCAAAGGCGAAGTCACCAAAGAGCAAATCAACGAAGCCATGAAAGCGGCGGCTAATGAATCCTTCGGCTACAACGAAGAGGAAATCGTCTCCAGCGACATCATCGGCATGAAATTCGGCTCGCTCTTCGACGCAACCCAGACCATGGTCAGCCCCATCGGCGACGGCAACACGCTCGTTCAAGTCGTTTCCTGGTATGACAACGAAAACTCCTACACTTCGCAAATGGTTCGCACCATTAAGTACTTCGCGGAACTGAAGTAAGATTTACTTGGCAACTGAACACGGTTAATGTGGCGGCTCGGCTCTTCGTCAATGTTGAGCCGGGTCGCTTTCGATTTAACGGCTAATTTTTTGGGGAGGTTATCTGATGAGTAAGAAGACTATTAAAGACGTTGACTTGAAAGGCAAAAAGGTATTCCTTCGCGTCGATTACAACGTTCCGATGGACGAAAACCAGAACATCACCAACACCAAGCGCATTGACGCGACGCTCCCGACCCTTAACTATCTGCTCGACCAGGGCGCGGCTGTCATAATCGGTTGCCACCTCGGACGCCCGACCGAAGCTCGCGAACCCAAATTCTCCACCAAACCCATTGCCAAGAAGCTCGGCGAAATCCTCGGCAAGGAAGTCAAATGGGCGGAAGACTGCATTGGCGAACCCGCAGAGAAAGCCGCCGCCGCGCTCAAACCCGGCGAAATCCTCCTGCTTGAGAACCTTCGCTATCACAAGGAAGAAAAGAAGAATAATCCCGACTTCGCGAAGAAGCTCGCCTCGCTCGCCGACATCGCCGTTAATGACGCGTTCGGCATGGCTCACCGCGCTCACGCCTCCAACGTCGGCATAACCGCGTATCTCGAAACCGTTGCCGGCTTCCTCATGGAAAAGGAAATTAACTACATCGGCAAGACGCTTGAGGCTCCGCAACGTCCGTTCGTCGGCATTATCGGCGGCGCGAAAGTCTCCGACAAAATCGGCGTTATCAGCAACATGATTGACAAGGTCGACACGATTATAATCGGCGGCGGCATGGCTCACACCTTCGACAAGGCTAAAGGTTACGGCGTCGGCAAATCCCTCCTCGAAGCGGATAAGATTGAACTCGCCAAAGAACTCCTCGCCAAGGCTACGGCTAAAGGCGTCAAAGTCGTCCTGCCCGTCGACATCGTTGTTGCCGATAAATTTGCGGCTGACGCGCAGTTTAAGACTGTTCCCGTTGACCAGTGCCCCGAAGATTGGATGGGTCTCGACAGCGGCGAAAAGACTTCCGAAGAATACGTGAAGGCTCTCGAAGGCGCGAAGACGATTATCTGGAACGGACCTATGGGCGTCTTTGAATTCGACAACTTTGCCAAAGGCACGCTCGCGGTTGCAAAGGCTGTGGCGGACGCTACCGATAAGGGCGCGATTTCAATCGTCGGCGGCGGCGACTCCATTGCGGCTCTCAAGAAGACAGGTCTCGACAAGAAAATCTCGCACATCTCCACCGGCGGCGGCGCGACCCTCGAATACCTCGAAGGCAAAATTCTCCCCGGCATTGACGCGATTGCAAATAAGTAATATCGGATACAATCTCTTAGGAGGATTTAAAAAATGGCAAGAAAACCGATTATCGCAGGCAACTGGAAAATGAACAACACCATCGCGGCGGGCAAAAAGCTCGTCGGCGAACTGGCTCCGCTCGTAAAGGATAACGCGGCTGTTGACATCGTCGTTGCTCCGACCGCTACCGCGCTTGCCGCCGTTGCAGACGCCGTTAAGGGCACCAACATTCACGTCGCCGCGCAGAACGTTCACTGGGAAGCCAAAGGCGCGTACACCGGCGAAATTTCCGCCGAAATGCTCAATGAGATTGGCGTTGAATATGTCATCCTCGGACACAGCGAACGCCGCGACTACTTTGGCGAAACCGACGAGGGCGTCAACAAGCGTGCGAAGGCTGCCTTCAAAGCGGGCATTACCCCGATAATCTGCTGCGGCGAATCCCTCGAAATTCGCGAATCCGGCAAGTATATTGAGCACGTCGTCAACCAGATTAACGCCGCGCTCGAAGGCTTTGCTCCGGCGGAAGTTGCGAAACTCGTTATCGCTTACGAGCCGATTTGGGCTATCGGCACCGGCAAGACCGCGACCTTTGATCAGGCTGAGGAAGTCTGCAAAGCTATCCGCGAGGCTGTTGCGGCGAAATTCGGTCAAGAGGCGGCGGACGCGATTCGCATTCAATACGGCGGCTCCGTTAAACCCAGCACGATTAAAGACCTCATGAAACAACCCAACGTCGACGGCGCATTGGTCGGCGGCGCGAGCCTCAAAGCTCCGGACTTCAGCGCGATTGTCAATTTCTGAGCCTTGACCAAATGAAACTCCTTCCAATTTGACGGAAAGGCGGTGACGATCATGGCGGACATTGAAAAGCGAGTGGACAACCTTGAAAACAGAGTCACGTCGCTCGAACAACAGGTAAGCAACGTGGTAACCAAGCTCGATATGTTCATCACGGAAAGCCGCGAGGCTCGTCAAAGGCAAGATGCGGAAATACGGGAAATGCGCCAAAAACACGATGCCGATATGCGGGAAATGCGTCAAGACATGAAGGACATGCAAAAAAATATTTATGCAAAAATGGACAACATGGACACGAAAATTGAAGGCATAGGCAACCATGTCAGGAATATCACAATTGCAGCAATGGTTGGTATCGGCGCGGCGGTTACAGGTGTCGCCGCTATGGTCGTTGCCGTTTTCTTGAAATAGTTTGGAAGAGTTTCAATCGAATGTAAAAATGAATTGAGCCGCCAATTTAGTGGCTAGTAGCTGGTTGCTAGTTGTTAGGTTGGCGGCTTTCTTCACACAAAGGAGAGTACTGCGATGGCAACAATTAAACACGCCCCGATTTGCTTAATCATCATGGACGGCTGGGGCATAGGCGAGGCTACCGACAAGTTCAACGCGATTCAAGTCGGCAAGACGCCCGTCCTCGACGAACTTACGAAAAATTATCCCAACGCAAAACTGCAGGCCTCGGGCGAATACGTCGGTCTTCCCGACGGGCAAATGGGCAACTCCGAAGTCGGGCACATGAATATCGGCGCGGGCAGAGTTATCTATCAGCCGCTGACCAAAATCACCAAGGCGATTCGCGACGGCGACTTTTTTGAAAACAAGGCACTCGTCGGCGTCATCGATAAGGTTAAGGCTTCGGGCGGCGCACTCCACCTGTTCGGACTCGTTTCGCCCGGCGGCGTCCACAGCCACACCGAACACCTTTACGGCTTGCTCCAACTCGCCAAGAAAAAAGGCGTCGATAAAGTCTACATTCACTGCTTCCTCGACGGGCGCGACGTTCCGCCCAGCTCCGCCGCCGAATACCTCGCTGACCTTGAGGCTAAGATTAAGGAAATCGGCGCGGGGCAAATCGCCACGATAAGCGGTCGCTATTACGCCATGGACAGAGATAAACGTTGGGATCGCGTGCAGAAGGCTTACGACGCCATTGCCAAAGCCGACGCCCCCAAACAGCCCGCCTCCGACGTGGCGATTAAAGCTTCCTACGACGCCAAAGTCACCGACGAATTCGTCAACCCCGTGGTTATCGGCGACTACGCGGGCATTGCTAAGGCTGACGGGATTATTTTCTTCAACTTCCGCCCCGACCGCGCCCGCGAATTGACGCACGCCTTCACCGATAAGGCTTTTGACGGCTTCCCGCGTGTCGAGGATATTGTCGGCATTCCGTTTGCCACAATGACGCAATATGAGGAAGGCTTGAACGTCGACGTTGCCTATCCGCCCGAAAGCGTCCAAAACGGCTTGGGCGAAACTATCAGCAAAGCCGGCTTGAATCAGCTTCGTATCGCCGAGACCGAGAAATATGCTCACGTCACGTTTTTCTTTAACGGCGGCGTCGAGGAGCCTTATAAGGGCGAAGACAGAATTCTTGTTCCCAGCCCGAAGGTTGCCACTTACGACCTCAAGCCCGATATGAGTGCGCCGACCGTCACGCTCAAGGTTGCCGAGGCGATTCTCTCCGAGAAATACGACTTCATTATCCTCAACTACGCCAACGGCGACATGGTCGGGCATACGGGCGTTATGAAGGCGGCAGTTGCGGCTGTCGAGACCGTTGACGTTTGCGTCGGCATATTCGTGGCGTGCATGAAGAAGGTTGGCGGCGAAGTCGTCATTATCGCTGACCACGGCAACGCCGATAAGATGTACGATTACGACCTCAAGGAGCCGTTCACCGCGCACACGACCAACCCCGTGCCGATTATCGTCGTTAGCGACAGGGTTGCCGAAGTCAAAGACGGTGCGCTCTGCGACGTGGCTCCCACGCTCCTGACTATGGCGGGCATGGAAATTCCCTCCGAGATGACCGGCAAATCCCTTGTTACCATGAAATAAATTTCGGCTCATAGACTTTTGGGCGGCGATTCGTTTGATTGAGTCGTCGCCCGTTTTTTCTAAGGAGGATGTGCTTTGATTGACAACGATTGGAGCGAACATTACATAAAGCGCGGCGACCCGTCCAAGCCGACTTACTACATCATTCGCCGCAGATGGCCTGATGTCGGGCTGTTCTCAAATTTTATCGTGTTCGCGGGGCGCATTCGTCGTGCCCTTGAAAATGGCTGGCTTCCCGTCGTCGACATGCAAAATTATCCGAATCCCTATCTTGCGCCCGAAAAGCTCGGCAAGGAAAATTCTTGGGAATATTATTTTGAACAGCCGCTTCGTATCGGACTGAATCAAGCGTACAGCGGCGAAAATATCATCTTGTGTCCGGAAAGCGGGATACCTATACCCAATGATTCTATGCCACTCTTTGAAAACCGCGACGGCATTTTGACGGAATGGCGAATGCTCCTCAAGCTGGGACTGCTCAGGATAAAGCCTGCGATTATGGCAGACATTATGGAGGTGCGCAAAAAATTATTCGCGCCGAACGACCGTGTGCTTGGTGTGCTTCTGCGCGGAACCGATTATGTTACTCGGCGACTTCATAATCATCCAATCCCCCCCCCCCTGGAGTATTCTGCAAGTATCGTCGTTGCCAAGCTTCAAGAATGGAAGTGCAATAAGATTTTCCTCGCGACGGAGGACAAAGGTATCGTGCAGGCATTCAAAAATATTTTCCGCGACACGTGCATAATCTTCGACCGCGAATATGTTGATTACAAGGTACCGGGGCAAGCGGTTGGGCTCGTGCGCATTGACAGACCGAACGATCATTTTATTCAGGGCAAGGATTACCTTACGCAAATGGTGTTGCTTTCGACGTGCAATGACTTCGTGGCGGCGCGGTGCAGCGGTACTGTCGGCGTGATGTTGATGGCGGAGCATTTTGAGCATACGTACTTTTTCAACCTCGGCAGATATGGGGTGATTTCTCTGGAATGATGGGAGGTGATTGAAGTGAAAAAATTCTTTGCGGCGTTGACGGTGTTGCTGTGCCTGTTGACGGCGACGACGGCATTGGCGGCAAAACAATCCGCAGCCGAACAGCGCAGGCAAATCGAGGCATTGCACGATAAGACGTTGGCGCAACTCTACGAAAAATATCCGCACGCTCAACGCGTTATCGGCGAGTGTTACGCTTATGCCACGCTGTCGAATTCGGGCGTCAAGGTGTTGTTCGTCGGCTCAAGTCACGGGCGCGGGCTTGCCTTTAACAATCAGACGGGCGAAAAAGTTTATCTGCGCATGAAGGAGCTTTCGGCGGGCTTGGGTCTGGGCGCGAAGGAATACAATCTGATTTTCCTGCTCAATACCCGCGAGGCTTGGGAAAACTTCATTGCGGGCAAAACGCGTTTCGGCGCAAGTGCCGAAGCGTCGGCAAATGACGGCGTAAGCGGCGGCTCGATTGAGGGCGCGGAATACGTTGCGCCGGGCGTTTGGGTCTTCCAGATGACGACTAAGGGTCTTACGCTTGAGGCGACGCTCAAAGGTATCAAGATTTACAAAGACAAGAAGCTCAACTGAGGCTTGCGATTCAGCCCCCCTGCGCGGGGGCTTTTTATTGACAAAAATCTTTACGCCGCTAAAATGAATTCAAACTACGCACGGGAGGCGAATCATTTTGCTTGAAATAAAAAATTTACACGTTCGGGCGGGCGATAAGGAAATTCTGCGCGGCGTGAACTTGTCGGTCGGTGCGGGCGAAGTGCACGTAATCCTTGGACCGAACGGCTCCGGCAAATCGACGCTCATGAACGTTATCCTCGGTCACCCGAAATATCAAATTGCCGGCGGCGAAATACTCTTCGAGGGCGAGGACTTAACCGCGCTGAAAACCTTCGAGCGGGCACGGCGCGGCATTTTTTTATCCTTCCAAAATCCCGAAGAAATTCCAGGCATCACGGTCGAAAATATGCTCCGCACGTCGAAACAAGCCGTCACGGGCGAAAAGGTCAAAATCCTCGCGTTCCATAAGGAACTGCTCGCGCTCATGGCGGATTTGCAAATCAGCCCCGAATACGCGGGCAGATATATGAATGTCGGCTTCAGCGGCGGCGAAAAGAAACGCAACGAAATTCTTCAACTGCTCACGCTCCGCCCCAAGCTTGCGCTCCTCGACGAAACCGATTCGGGGCTCGACGTTGACGCCGTCGACATCGTTTCGGCGGGCGTCGCCAAATTCCACAACGCCGAAAATTCCTGCGTCATAATCACGCACAACGCGCAGATTCTCAAGCACTTGCCCGTTAATCGCGCCCACATTTTCTTGGAAGGGCGAATAGTCAAGAGCGGCGGGGCTGAACTTGTCGACGAAGTTTCTAAGCACGGCTACGCGCCTTTTGAGGTCGAATCATGAAAAACTACATTGCAGACATAGAGCGGGCGTTGTACGACGTGCGCGACGTCGACAAATCGCTTTACAAATCGGACGCGGGCTTGACGGAGGAGATAATTCGCGACATATCTGCGCGGAAACACGACCCGCCGTGGATGTTGGAGTTCCGTTTGAAGTCGCTGGAGGTTTACCGCTCGATTGATTTGCCGACGTGGGGCGCGGACATCAGCGAACTCAACATGGACGAAATTGTTACCTACGTCAAGCCGAACGCCGCGCAGGTCAACGATTGGTCGCAGGTGCCCGACGAAATTAAGCGCACGTTCGACAGGCTGGGCATACCCGACGCCGAAAAAAAGTCGCTGGCGGGCGTGGGGGCGCAATACGATTCGGAGGTCGTCTATCACAGCGTGCAGAAGCGGCTGACGGATTTGGGCGTCGTCTACACCGACATGGAGACCGCGCTCGTCGAACACGAGGACATTGTGCGCGAATACTTCATGACGTTGGTACCGCCCAAAGACCATAAGTTTGCGGCATTGCACGGAGCGGTTTGGTCGGGCGGCAGTTTCGTTTACGTGCCGGCGGGCGTCGACGTGAAAATCCCTTTGCAGTCGTATTTCCGGCTCAATGCGGCGGGGGCGGGGCAATTTGAACACACGCTTATAATCGTCGAACCAGGCGCGAAATTGCACTTCATAGAGGGCTGTTCGGCTCCGCGCTACAACGTCACGAATTTACACGCGGGCTGCGTTGAGCTGTTCATAAAGGAGGGCGCACGCCTCCGCTATTCGACGATTGAAAATTGGTCGCGCAACATGATGAACCTCAACACGAAACGCGCCCTTGTCGAACGCGACGGGCTGATTGAGTGGGTTAGCGGCAGTTTCGGCTCGCATGTGTCGATGCTGTATCCCTGCAGCGTTTTGCACGGCGAAGGGGCTCGCGCTGAATTCACGGGCGTGACTTTCGCGGGCAAAGGGCAAAACCTTGACACCGGCGCGATTGTGATTCATGCTGCTCCGAAGACTTCAGCGAATATCAACACGCGAACGATTTCCAAGTCGGGCGGCGCGGCGACGTATCGCTCGGCAGTCAAGGTTACCAAGAATGCGCCTTTCGCCAAATGCTCCGTCAACTGCGAATCGCTCATGCTCGACGACAAATCGCGCTCGGATACCTTACCCGTCATGGACGTGGAGGGCGACGAGGCTGACATCGGGCACGAGGCAAAAATCGGGCGCATATCCGAGGAGGCAATTTTCTACCTAATGGCGCGTGGCATATCGGAGGCGGAGGCGCGGGCAATGATTGTGCGCGGCTTCGTGGAGCCGATAGCCAAAGAGTTGCCGCTGGAGTACGCCGTGGAAATGAACAACTTGATAAACCTGGAGCTCGAAGGTCAACTGTAAAAAAAGCGGCTCGTTCCGATTGGGAGCGGGTCGTTTTTTTTATGCGATACCTCCGCGCCCGAAACCAAATCGCCGCCCGCCCTGTCGATTGGACAACGCGGTCGAAAAGCAGAAAGATGATTTGCGCCATCTGACCGACAGCGTATCACTGATTCAAGCCGACATAAAGGCATTGCACGAAGGCAGAAAAATTTTTCAATCATGGTATATTTGTTTAAGGATTTGACGGGCGAATGCGAACGTAAGCGCAGGGCTCTGATTGGCGGACCGGGCGTCGTCGTCGGCTTCGTTTTCCCGTTTTTGGGTATTGCGCTTGCTTTCAACAAGGATATTCCGAACAAGGGCGTTGACGAATGCTCCGACCTGCCGGGCGATTATCACCGCCGTCAATGATATTGCGCGGGTATCCCGATTGTCACGAGGTAAACGACATGGAAAAATTTCAGGGGCAAACACTTCCGCACGCTTGCCATAAAGCAGAACCGCGCTCGGCAATGTTCCCGAACTCAAGGCGAAGTTGCTTGACATGAGCGGGCACGATACCTTTGCCGATAATCTGAATCGCTTCGTGGCGGACAAGGGTGTCCTGCAAAAGATTATCCTGCCGCTGAACATAATCGCCGCCGAGATACTCCTTACGGCTTGCAAATTGCCGAAAAAGTTTTGGCGCAAGAAGACGAGAAAGCCGACGAAAATATCATGAACGACGCGGAAGCTCACATGAAAAAATATTCGCCGATAACGCCGCGCAGGATTCAAATTCAGGCAATGGCGTCGGTTTTGCAATGAGCGGGCGGTGCGGTTAATATCGGAACTCGAAACACAACGTCGTAAAATGCGCGACGGCATAACGGATAATTTCAACACGGTTGCGGCGAAATTCAAGCTTGTAAATAAAAAAGCGGCTCACTCCGATTGAGACGAGTCGCTTTTTAGTTTGTTAACGTAGCGTTCGCTGAATCTGCGCGGCTGCGCGTTGCATAACGTCGACGGTTTGCACGAGAGCCATACGTACGAAACCCTCGCCGCTTGCTCCGAAGGCAGAGCCGGGCGTCACCAGGACGTTGGATTTTTCCAGCAACATTTGAACGAATTCCTCCGATGTGCCGAAACCTTCAGGGACGGGTGCCCATACGAACATGGTAGCCTTGGGCTTGTCGATTTGCCAACCCGCCGCGCTCAGTCCGTCGATTAAAGCGTCGCGCCGTTCGATATAAGCCGTCCGCGTCCTGTCGATAACCTCTTGAGGACTGCGCAACGCCGCTATCGCCGCCTTTTGAATCGGCAGAAACAGCCCGTAGTCGATATTGCTCTTGAGCAGCTTGACTTTGCCGACGACCTCCCTGTTGCCCAGACAAAAGCCGACGCGTGCGCCCGCGAAGCCGTAAGTCTTCGACAGGGAATTGAACTCAACGCCGACATCCTTAGCACCCTTAAAGCTCAGGAAGCTCAAGCCTTGCGTCCCGTCGAAAATCAGCTCACTGTAGGCGTTATCGTGCAGGACGATAATATCATTGCGCTTGGCGAAGTGAATCAGCCGCTCGTAAAAATCGGCGGGCGCGACAGCGGTTGTCGGATTGTTCGGGTAGGAGACGACCATAAACTTTGCACGCGCCGCAACGTCGCGGGGGATTTTGTCAAGCCGGATTATGTAGTCGTGCTCCTTGAGTTGCGGCATAAAAAAAATATCCGAGCCGGCAAGCTTAGCCCCGTCGGCGAACACGGGATAACACGGATCGGGCACGAGCGTCAAGTCGCCGTCGTCGATTATGGTCAGCGCGATATGCGACAAGCCCTCCTGCGAACCCCACAGCGAACAAATTTCCGCAGCAGGGTCAAGCTCCGCGCCGTAGCGTCGACGATACCAATCGCTTGCCTCGTTGAGCAAATCGCGGGTATCGGTTATCGCGTAAACGTAATTCTCCGGCTTGAGAGCCTCCGCCGCCAAAACCTCCATGACGTGCGCGGGCGGCGGTATGTTCGGCGCACCGATTGACAGGTCGATTATCTCCGCGCCCGATTCAAGCTTCCGACGTTTCAGCTCGGCTAAGCGGGCAAATACCCCCTCGCCAAAGCTATTCATGCGCTTGGCAAACTTCAATTCAAATCCTCCTCAATGGCGTTTCACTTGATAGAATCTCAACAGTTCGCGGACTTTCGACGACGCCGCGCAGGTTATATCGGAAAAGTTGTTCGCCTCGATGATTCGTTCAGCCTCGGCGCGTTCCGATTCGTTAAGCCCGTAAAATTCTTCCCGCCACGTCGCCGCCAAATTGTCCTCATACCTCACGCGGTAGATTATAAAAGTTTCGGGCATGTAAAGCAATTCCCTGAACTCGGCTAAGTTGCGCCCGAACGCCTTTTCAAAAAAGTCGCGCCCGCGCCCGACTTTGCCCTTGGTCGCGTTGGTTATCGCCTGTATCGCACGAATAAATTTTTTGTTCCAATGCCGCCCGATATAATCGCGATTGCGGAAATATTTCGGGTCGTCAATCGGGCAATAGCGCATGGGGAACGAATAAATCGCCACGTCCAGCTCCTCGCACAAATCGATATTTATCCGCAACCGCTCGTAAAAATCGGCGGGCGTGTCCAAAAAATTGTACAGCAGATAATTCGACAGGTCGCGCACGCCGTACTTAGCCGCCAGCCTAATCGCCCGTTCGTAGATGTCGCGCTGTTCAATGTGGTCGAACGCAATGCGCATCGGGTGAATATTCAACTCCGCCAGCCGCGCCATTTTATAATCGTCAATCAGCCGAGCGTCCAGCCCCTGATTAAAATCGACGCAGCGAACCAGCGGCTTGCGCTTGAAATACTTATCGAACAACGGGCGAACATAATCGTCCAGCGCGAAGATTTTATCCTTGGACGCGCCGGCGACGCTCAACAAAAAGTTTGCCTCCCGCGCAGAATAAAAATCGCCCGCCTTATCTTCGGGCAAGCGTCGTTCCAAATCGTCGTAGAGGCGAATCATCTTGCGCAGATAAGCGCGGTCGTTGAAACCTGCGCGGAGGTTTTTGAGCGTCAAGGCGTATTCGTCGGGCGGAGTGTAGGTCGCGCCCTTGGCGTAGCCGCAAGCCTTAATCTCGTCGATAATGGCGTCGAACTGCTTGGAGGCGAGGACGTTGTTATCCATAAGCAACAGGTGCCTCTTCGCGCCGAACAGCTCCTCCGTCTGCTTAAGCTGTTCAAAAATCGGGACGTGGTCTTTATATTCCGGCTCCAGCTTGCTGACCGCGCAGAACGTGCATTTGCGAATACAACCCCGCGTCGTGTAGGTAAGGTAGGCGTCGGCGGCGGGATATTTATAATCGACCTCGTCGAGGATTGAGTAATCGGGCGGCAGGGTGTCGATAATCACATCGTCGCGCTTGCCGAGGTCGTCGGGTTTATCGAGCAGACCGATATGCGGCTTGATGCCCGTCTCCGCCTCAAAGGCGTCGGGGACTAAGGTAGCCGCCACGCCGCCCACGAAGATTTTCCCGTCGCGTGCAAGGAATTTTTTGGCGTCGTTAATCGTTTCGACGGTCGCGGCGAAATAAAACGTGAACAGCGAATTGACGCAGATAATATCGAACGCGGGGAAGTCCTCGGCTTTGAATCGGCGATGGAGCTTCTTAAGCGCGTACTCGTGATAAAAATCCTCCTCGCGCAGAATGTCCAGGCAAGCCGTTTTCCCCGTGCGTATGAATTCAAGCAACGTCGCCTCGTATCGCCCGAACTTTTGCGCGGCGTCGTTGACTTCGGGCGCGAACAGATTTTGGCTGTCGACTTCGCCGGCAAAGAATTCCTCCAACAACAACTGCGCTCCAAACCGCTTAAGGTCGCCCTTGTAAAAGCGCACGTCGTCCCCGCAAATCACGCGGAAATACCAACTCAGCTTGAGCAGATTCGACGGGATGTATTTGTTTTTGTAATTCGGCTCCAACAGCAAGACGCGGCGGCTCATTTGGCAAGCACCTCGTTAATCTTGTCGAGGAGAGCCGTACCCTTAAGCGACGGATTGGCAAGTATAATCTCGTAAATTCCATTGTAAAGCTGTTTGGTTTCTTCCGACCAATGTTGCAACAGCAACGGGGGGTGGGGTTAGGATAGTAATCGTCTATCGAAGGAGCGTTTGTGTCGATTTGCTTGAAGACACGCGCAAAGATTGTATCAGAATTATTCTCTGCCGCCTGCCGTTCTGCGTCAATGAGCTCTTGCGCTTTATCCGCCTTTTGATTCAGCGCGGCGAGCTCGGTGATGTGCTCCGCCCTGTGCGTCTTCTGATATTCGGGTGTATGCGCCTCTATCTTCTGCATGAAAATTTCGGGCTGAATTATCGCCTTGAACGCGCTCCTGCACTCCGACGCATAACGATATAAATCGTAAAGCTCCTTGAAATAATCGCCGAGCTTAGATTCAAAGAGCTTGAGCGTATCGTTATCGGCAAAGTAATCGCGCTGAGAATTCGGCTTTAAATTCGTGTCGACCGCGTAAACTTCACCGATAAAATAAGTTATGCCGCGAGCCTCGTCGAACAGCTTCCGCAAAGCAAATTCGTCGCCGATTTGAATATTGCCTGCGCGGAGCCGAATGCAACGCATGTGATTGGGATTGGTCTTGGTCTGCTGAATTATGCCCTTGAACTGCGAAAGCCCAATCCAACTCCACGCGATTAAATTATCCGCCTCGTCGCGGAAGTCGCGGAACTCCACGCCAAAAATTTTATCCTCGCCGTTTTTGGTCGTGAAATTGTCCCTGTAATTTTTGACCAGTTGCTCGCCGTTCACATAGATTTTGTATTCCGTGATTTTGAAGTTCAAGGCGGCGGCGTGCTTCGCGATTTGCTCCCGATAAGAAAACATATTGCTGTACTCGACGGGCGCGACGAACGACAAATATTCGCGAATATTTTCTGCGTCAAGGAGGTCGTCGTTTGTAACGTCAAGCATATCGACTTTGAAAAAATGTTCGGCGTCCGCGCAGGTGTCCTCGGCGAAGGTAACCGCAGCATTGAGGATAAATTCGGCGGTATATTTCTCGTCGTCGTTAATCATGGCATGAAGTTTTTCGGCATCAAAAGTCATAATCGACAGCTTGCTTTCGCCCTTGCGCGTCGAGGTAAAAATCAGCGTCTTGCAATAGGCAAGCCCGCAAAATCGCCCTATGCCGCGATAGCCTCTGTCCTTTTCCAATTTTTTATCGGAGTTGCCGATGTCGATTAAAGTGCTCCTGAAGTTCAGGGCGGAGACGCCAATGCCGTTGTCCTCGATTGTGATTTGGCGAGCTTTTTTGTCGATAAAAATGTTAATCTCGCCGCTGCCCGCCGCCAAAAATCCGACCTTAACGGCGTCGTCTATCGCGTCGACGGCATTTTGAATATATTCGCGAAAAATAATTTTGGCTTCCTTGTACATGCTCATTGCGATATTGTCCAAGGTCTTTCCGCCGACAACAACCTTTTGCATAAAATTTCCTCCCGTCTTTGAATTTTAAATCGTGACGGAAAGTTTTATTCGGGTAAGCCCGCGCCGATCCCTGCAGAGCTTCAATCCTTGAACTGCTTATAAGCGGGCTTGGGGAATCTGACTTTGAGCAACGAGCGGAATATCGGATTTTGAATCAGGTATTCGCCCTGCTCCAGCCGCGTCAAGATATTTTTGTACGTCGACGGCAACGCGGAATAATCTTTGGTCGTCGTCTCCAAAACGTTGGTGCGTCCGAAGGCAAGCGTCGAACAATTTCCCGTAACTCGCGGGTGTATCGCCGAACGAAATTGCTCCGCCCCGAATAAGATTATCCCCAGCGACCGCCCGCGCTCCGCCACGTCCAGCAGTTGCCGCAGTATCGGCGAATTCTTAGCCGTGTCCTTGCCTGCGAATTTATTCAGCTCGTCCACGAACAGGATTATCCGCGACGGCGGCGTTGTGTCGTATTCGCCCAGCTTGAGCCGGTATATCGTCTTTAGCACGTCGCCGAATACGAACGCCTGCTTATCCGTGGCAAGCTTCGCTATGTCTATCACGCTGACCGAACCCGCGCAGATTTGCTTAAGTTCCTCCTCCAAGCGACACTCCCGCTCTTGAGCAATGTAGCGGTCGACGAACATCGCATCGTTTTTAATCGCCTTGTTGATTATCCGCTTGAACTTGCGCCAACTCAGCACGGAAATTTCTTTGGCGTTGCCCTTGAGCGAAAGCTCGTTGACTTTGCCCAAAAAATCTGCCCAGGTCGAAATCCCGCCAAAGTCGTAATCGTTCGTGTCGATAATCTTGCCGATAATCGAGTCCATGGTCTGCGTAGTGTCGTCAATGTCGGCGAACAGCATTTCCAAAGATTCTTTGTCGTCCGCGTAGGTGTACGCGAATTTTTTCAGCAAGCCGCCTTCAAGATAAGCCTCCGCGTCGGCGGGCGGCAGATAAGTTGCGGCTCCGTTATCGGCTCGCGGCGCGTAGTAGCGCACATTTTTAAACGGCTCGCCGCTCAAGCCCAAAGCCCCATAAGTCTGCGCGGAGTCTTCGTCGTTCGGCTTATGCAACGCCATTAAATCCTTGCCCTTGACGTTGAAGATTATAAACGCGCAATCGGCGAAGTGCTCCTGTACCGACTTCATGAGGAACATTGCATAGCTGGTCTTGGCGGCAAGCCCCGATATGCCCGAAATGTTCAAGTGTGCGCCCTCGGAGCCGAGGATAAATTGCGCGTCGAGATTCACCGGCAGGATAATTTCGCTCGCGTGCCCCTCGTACATGCGCAGGTAGCCGCACGGCAATTTGTTTTGAATCTTATCAAGCCCCAAAGCCTGCTCAATCTCGGCGGCGTTCGCCAAAGTGACGGGCGAATCGTTCTTGACGGGCGTATAAATATTTTTGGTGTTGAAGGAAACGGCAACCTCAACGCAATTCATGCCGACCCGAATCGTGGGCGCGTCAAGCGTCGTGTCGCCAAAATCGCTGGAAATGTAGGCGGCAAGCGGGCTTTTGGCGTCGGTTATGTGGAAAATATTTTCAACCGTGCCGAAGGTGTGCGAACCCGAAATGTGCGCGACCTTAACCACGTCGAAGGCGTTTAGCCGAAAGTCGGCGTCCGTCCAGAAATAAAATTTATCCATAGTCGCGGGGAATTTCTCCGTCGCCGCGACGCGCCCGATAATTTCCATGCCCTCACCTCAAAACAAATGCAAAAAAGTTTCCGCCGCAATGAAGCGCGATTTAATAAAGCTCTCCGTCAAAAAAATCGGGTAGATGTGATTCGCCCAACGATTATCCGCGCCGTAGCAAACGGGATTGCGCTCGTTGAGCAGATACGCGCTCAGCAAGTTAACCTCGTCGCTGTCAATCTTACCGCCGGCAAGCTCGGCATCGCGAACCAAAATCTTTTCGACCTTAATCACGCCGTCGAAGGGTGAATCGGAATATTTCTTATCGCGGAGGCGCAAGTACCAAACCGCGAACTTGTTGCCGCCGTGAAGATTATCCGTGCGCTCAAAAATCGTGACGGGCGTGCGGCTCAAGGGAGGCATGTCGGCGACGATGCCGGGGTTAATCTTGCCCGAAGTATCCGTCGCCAAAAGAGGATTGAACCTCTTCGACACGCCGATAACGAAGCTGTAATTCTTGGCGTTGAACTTTTTATCGTCGGGCAGGACGCGATACTCCAACGAGCCGTCCTTGACCAGATAATTTTTTTGGTCGAGCTTGCCGCGCCGCACCAACTCCGCGACCAAATTTTTCTCGGCGTCGTGCATATGCTCCATAATCTTGGCGACGGCTCGCTCCTCAAACTTCTCGGCGGGCTTGCGACTTGTGCTGTAGGGCAGAATTTTGGCGACGGTTATGCGGGCGCGTTCGCTTAGCGTCTTGGCAAGATTGGTAAAAAAGCCGCCGTCGAAACCGCGCGGATTGGTGACGTCGGGCACCGCCAAGACGACCTCAGCCGAAAATTTCTCCTCGTGCAATCGCCTGTCGACGCGCCGACAACAACCCGTCACGACCTGCCCCGCCACTATCGGATAAATCAGCTTGCGTGAACCCGTCTTATACGCAATGTCGTCGACCTTGTAGACGCGCCGCGAACCGTCCAGAAAATAATTCAAAATCTGCGCGGAACCGGCAATGCGCCGCGCATAGTCGTCGAGTGGAAAATAAATTTTGGGCGGACGAGTTTCCCCGCCGCCCCGCAAAAGAATTTCCTCCGACGCGTCATAATCAATCTGCGCGGAGGAATTATCAGCGTCGAGTTCAATCTTCGACGTGCGATAGCTCTCACCAAAAGTCGCCTCGGCAAGAACGCTCAATATATTTTTCGGCAAATCACTGCCTCCTAAAAAATCCCGTTGTCGAGCGCGGAAAGGATTTTAACATCCGTGCCCCACAGATAATCCAGAGCCTCAAGCGTCGTCATTTCGCGGGTAGTGATAAAATGCGTGCCCTTACGTAGCGCGGCGGGTGAAAAGTTTTCCGCGTGCTTGAACGTCAGGATATTCTTGCAGTCGCCGACAGCCTCCGTCACCGCACGAGCGTTTTCTTCCGTCGAGTACCTATCAAGCCAAATAACCAGCGCGGCGTCTTCCAAGTCCGCTTGCCGAAATTCGCGTATGACTTTACGCCACAGCGGCAACTTCGCCCGGAAGTCGGGGATGAAATGATAGACGCGCTGCCCCCCCTTCAAAATTGTTTAACTTTTGAGTAAATTCATCTTCGGGGAAGTCTTCAAGCTCCGGTGAATAGTGAACCGCCAAAAACTCTTCAACGTCATTCATGAGCGGGAAGTTATCGGCAATTTTCTCAAGCGACCAATTCCACCACTTGACCGCGAGGAATTTCTTAATAATTGCCTCGTCGAAACGATACTTCACGACTCGAACGGGATTGCCGACCGCAATGGCATAGGGCGGAATATCTTTGGCGACAACGGAATTTGCGCCGATAACCGCGCCGTTGCCAATTTTCACACCGCCCATAATCGTGACGCCGCGCCCAATCCACACGTCATGCCCGACGATTACTTGAATGGGATTACGCCGTTTATTCGCAAGCGGAGCGAGATCGGGACGAACTTTGCCAAAAATTTCCCTGACAACACCGCCCTTATCAAGCGGCGAAGTCGACACAACATTTTTGAGCGGGTGATTGCCGCCGATAAGCAGATAAAGGTTTTTAGCCAGCGAAGAAAAACGCCCCACCAGAAAATTGGCGTTCTTCGCCCAGACCAAGCTTATATCAACCTCGCGGATACTGCCGCCTCTGCCCAACGTGACGACATTTAAGTTTTCGTTATGAAAAAGTTTCTCATCATTCGGCGAACGATTCATGCGAAAAGCCATAATTCATTCCCTCCGAATCACTTCTTGACCTTGACGCAGGGCGCAAACTTACCGTAATTTTCCTGAACGACGGGATTGGTCGTACTCTGCGCGGCGGCTTTCTGCATGGAGTCCCACGCTTCCTCGTACTTTTTCTGCTTGAAATAGGCAATCGCAATGTCGTTGTAGGCGTCGGCGTTAATCGTCTCAATCGCCAGCGACGCCTCCATATCGGCAATCGCGCCCGCATAGTCCGCCTTGGCAAGCTTGAGCCGCCCGCGATTATACCAGCCGTCAACAAATTTCTCGTCGACGTTCAACAGCGCGTCGTAGGTTTTAATCGCGCCGTCGAAGTCAGCCGCCTGTTCCTGCGCCAATGCCAAATCGAACAGAGCCTCCTTAAGCTCAGGCTCCGCCTCCAACGCGACGCCGAAATCGTCAGCCGCGTCCGAATAATCGCCGCGCTCAAAGTTGACTATTCCGCGATAAACGTAAGCCGCCGCCTTGTCGTCCTCCAGCAAGACCTTCAAGTTCGCCGCCTCCAACGAAGCATCCGACGCGTCGGGCATTTGCGCCTGTACCCACAAGTTCAAAATGTCCTCGCCGTAATGATAACCCGGTACCGCCCAAACGCCGTTAAGCTCCGTCCAACGCGTCAGCTTGCCGAAGATTTGCGGACGGAATTTTTTAATCAGCTCGTAGCGCGGGTCGACGACCTCAACCCTCGGCATACGCTTTGACGTATACGACAGCAAATGTTGAATGTGCGCCCGCACGCCGAGTTGAGGCGTATCGAAGTACGCGCCCTTGACGCCGCCGCCCGTCGTGCCCAAGCCGCAATAATTATTCTGTTCGGGCACCACGTCGCCGCCGTAGCCCCAAACGCCCGTCTCCTTAATCGCCTGGCAAATCGCTATGTCGGGACGAATGCCCTCGCGCCCCGCCTCCACGTAGTAAAGATTAACCAGCTCCTCGACCGTGCAATTCAGCTTGGGATTGGGGTTGCGCTTGTTGATATAGTTGACAATCTGCGCTTGTGTGGCAACAGGCTCGCCCATTATCGGCACGTCCGAATAGTCTTCGCGCAGTATTATAAGCGGCGCACCGTGGCGCGGCGATTCGACAAGTTCAATCTTTTTGAGCTGCCGCTTCTTGAATTTGACTTTAGCTTTTTTTGCGGCGTCCGCGCAGGCTGTCAGCGATAATATCAGCGTCAATATCAGCGCGAGGCTTAAAAGTTTCTTCATGTGTACGACCTCCTCAACCGAAATAATCAATCTTCATGGCGCGTTTAACGCGATTTAAAACCTGCGACGCCTTAGCCCGCGCCTTAATCGTGCCGGTCTTGAGGATGTCCATAACTTCATCGGGACGCGCCTCGTATTCGGCATGACGGCGGCGAATCGGCTCCAAGACTTCCTCCAAAACCTCGCGCAGATATTTCTTAACGGCAACGTCGCCCAAACCGCCGCGTTGATAGTGCTCCTTAAGCTCGGCAACTTTGGCGGTATCGGTGGCGAAGGCGTCAAGGTACGTGAAGACGACATTGCCCTCGACGTGCCCGGGGTCGCTGATTTTTATGTGCGTGGGGTCGGTGTACATGTCCTTAATCTTCGCCGCGAGCGTCGCGCTGTCGTCGCTGAGGTAAATGGCATTGCCGAGGGTCTTGCTCATCTTCGCCTTGCCGTCGACGCCGGGCAACCGTCTGCAAACTTGACTGCGCGGGAGGAAAATCTCCGGCTCAACCAAAATTCCCTCGCCGTAAAGCTCATGCATTTTGCGGACGATTTCACGCGTCTGCTCAAGCATGGGAGCCTGGTCTTCACCGACAGGGACGACATTGGCGTCAAAAGCCGTGATGTCCGCCGCTTGACTTACGGGGTAGCACAGAAAGCCCGCCGGTATGCTTGCCGCGAAATTCTTTTGCGCGATTTCCGTCTTGACGGTCGGATTGCGCTCCAGCCGCGCTACCGTTACGATGTTCATATAGTACGCCGTCAGCTCGAACAGTTGCGGGATTTGCGATTGGATAAAAATCGTCGACTTATTTGGGTCAAGCCCCACCGCCAGATAGTCCAGCGCGACGTTCAAAATATTTTCGTGCACCTTGGCGGGAGTGCCCGCGTGGTCGGTCAAAGCCTGCGCGTCGGCTATCATGATATAAATCTCGTCGAATTCGCCCGAATTCTGGAGCCGAACGCGTTCGCGAAGACTGCCGACGTAGTGTCCGAGGTGGAGCTTGCCCGTGGGTCTGTCGCCCGTCAAAATTGTTTTCATACTGAATTCTCCTCTATAAAAAATTTCGTCGATTATAGCACACGGCGCAAAAAAAATCTGCCGTCCGCAAGCGACAGCCCAAAATTTTTCATACGGAGAGCGTCAAGACTTCGTCGGCAAGTTCAATCAATCGCTCGTCGTGCGAAATGATTATCGTGATTCGATTCGCCGCCTCCGCGCTGATTTGCTTAGTCAATGCGTCGACAGCTCCCGCGTCCAAGTTGTTATCGGGCTCGTCGAGAATCAGAACGTCGGCAGATTTGGCAAACGCCGCGATTAAATTTCGTCGTGTGTGAATCATGTCGACTTCGGAAAGCGGTATGCCGTCAAAAAAAATCTCGCCACGCGTCAGAGGGATTATCCCGCAGATTAAATTCATCAGCGTAGATTTGCCCGCGCCGTTCTTGCCCACAAAACAGTAAATCTTTCCGCGCACAAACGTCCTATGAAAATCCGTCAAAATCCTCCGTCCGCCAACCTCGCAGCCTACTCCGCGCAGATTTATTTCCGTGACGCGTTCCAAAATCTTTGTGCCGTTGAGCGCGACGAAATTACCAACCGTCAACGCGCCGTCCGACCCGCTCGTCAAAAATATCAGCGCCGTGAAAATTTTAGCCGAATTCGCGTTGCCATAGGTGAACCAAAATCGCACCTTCGATTCACGTAAGCCCGCCGAAAAAAATTCCTTAAACGTTTGTCTTAACGCCGACAACGCGAAAAAGCTTGCCCCTAAGCGCGAAGTAAACCGCAACGTGAAGCATTGCCACCGCCGCGAAAATTATCAGACACTTGTCGTCCGAATCCCGTTCGGCGCGTTTCGCCAAGTAAATCATGTCCGTTTGGAATTGGAGGCGGTTGTCCGTGCGCCAAACTTTTGCTTGCAAATCCTCCGGCAATTTGTTCGTGATGTGTGCCCGCATTTTCGTCGAAAAGATGACGTAAAACCAATTCGCCGTCAACGATACGACGTTCAGCACAAGGAGCCCGCCGATAAAAAAATAAAGCCGCCCGATTTCGCGGGAGCTCAAGATTTCGTCGATGAACTTCCCCGAAAGGTACGGCATGAGCAAATCCGCCGACGCCGTCACGACCGCGCACAGCAGGATTAGGAAAAATTTCAGCTTGAAGCCGCGCAGGTAGCGCAAAATGAATTTAAACATGATGCAGTTCGGCGGAGGCAATGAGCCCGTCGATAATTGCCTCGCGTTCGTATTCGCAGAAAGCCCCCGCAACGTCAAGACTGCCCGATTTGCTCGACGCTGTGACGTTTAAATTTATCTGCGCGGGCTGATTGGTAAATCTCTGCAAACGAAGCCTGCTTGAGGTTGCCAAGCTTGAATTCGTCGTAGTGAAGGAGTTGACACGGGTAAACGTCGCCCGAACAGGATACGCTGACTTCGGCGTCACCCAAAGCGCATTTTAAAATTTTTTTATGAGCACCAATCAAATTGCGCAAATCCATAAAAGGCAACATTTGCCGACTTGAGCGCGTCGAAGTATTCGCTACCCGTCAAGTGCAAGTTGCTCTTAGTCTTCGCGTTACCAAAGGAAAACAGCGGTCGGAAAGTCAATCGCCCACCCCCAACGTTCGGCAGCTTCGGCAACGTCACCGACATTTTTTTTTCGTGATGACCATCGTAAGTTTCACGTCGGCAGAAAATTCGTCGAGGAGCTCAATCGCTTTAACCGTTCTTGCGAAAATGCCCGCGCCGCGATAAAAATCATGGCTTGCCGCGTCAATAAGCGTGGCATTGGTCATGAGCTTGCGCGTAAAGCCTAACGTTTTGGCATATTGAGCAACGGGCAAAGTCAACGGCGACATCAACAGCTCTCCACCCGTGAAGATAATTTCGGCGTGAGGATTATAGCCTTGCACCGCGTCCGGAAGCTTTTGGTAGTCGTCGAAGGTCAGCCGCGCAGATTTTTCTTTACGTGTTGCCGCGAAACAATAGACGCAGTTCAAGTTGCAACGTTCGGTCATGTTCAGATAGACGGCTCGCAGTTGATAGGGCTCATGGACGACGGGCGCGGTAGAAACTTCAAAGAGCCCCTCCCGCTTTGCCGCCGCCGATTGTGTTTCATTAAAAATTTTAATAATCAACACGCCGTTTAAGTTCGTGACGCCCCACGACGGCACCGTCGGATTGAGGAATTTTTCTCCACGCCGATAAAGTTTCAGTTCCCTGAAAAATTATAGCCTCCACTGCATATGCCGTAAGCTTTGGCTTGAGTTGTATCGGTTTTGCATTCGCCGAGAGCCAAACCCGTCTTAGCGTCGAAGTCACCCGCGAAATCTTTAATCGACATAAAAATCACCTCCGCTGTAATTTTAGCAGAGGCGAGAAAAAAATTGGTCTTTTTGAAAGCGATATCGCCAAACTATTTGCCGTGCGTGATTTGCTTTTTCTTGATAATGTCGGAAACGTCATAAAGTGAAATGAACGCCGTCTTGTCAATCTCGTAGACGATTTTCTTCAGCTTGTTAATCTGGAAGTGATTTATAACAAAATAAATAATTTGCTTGTCCTCTTTGGTGTAACCGCCAATGGCATTTATAATCGTGCCGCTCGCCTGAAAGTTTTCGCTGAGCGCGTCGGAAATTTCCTCCGCCTTGTTCGTGACGATCATCGCGCTTTTCGACCTGTCCAAGCCCTCAACCACAAAGTCAACGACATTCGAGCCGATATAGTAAGTTATGATTGAATACAGCGGCAAAATCCAACTGCCCACGATAATTCCGCAGATGACGTAAAGTATCGTGTTGAAAATCATGACGAACGAGCCGAGCGATAAGCCCAGCCCCTTGGCGAAAATGACGCTCAAAACGTCAATGCCGTCAATCGCGCCGCCCGACCGTATCGTCAAGCCGCTCCCTATGCCCGATAACGTCCCGCCGAATATCGCGCACAACAGTAAATCCGTGCCCGCCAACGGCGATTCGGGTACCGTGTCCAGCGGGAATTGCCCCGATATAAAGCCCGACGCTATCGAGTAGACGACGACCGCGAAGACCGAATACACCGTGAACGCGACGCCTTGCTTTTTCAGCCCGAAAATAAAAATCGGCACGTTGAATATCACCAGGAAAAGCGACAGCGTATAAGTTTCCGGCGTCAGCTGATTCAACAGCATGGATACGCCCGACATGCCGCTGTCGTAGAGCTTGACGGGGTACATAAACAGCATGACGCCGAACGCGTTGACAACGCCCGCGATTGTCAGCGCAACAAAATTCGTCCAATGAAGCTCCTTCAAGCTCCGAAGCAACCGATATTTTAAGTTCACCGAACCCCTCCCTTAATCTTTTCCGCAAGCCGCCGCCGCAACTCCGCATGGAACTCAGCCGCCCCCGCTTGAAATTTCACCTCGACGCAGACGACGTAAATCGGTATGCGCCACGCCTCCCGCGCCATTTCGTCGGGGATTTTTACCGCGTCCTTTTCCGTTACGACTATCATCTCCGCCGCCAACGACTCCGCCCGCCGCAAGATGTCTTCCATTTCCATTATCGTGTAGTCATGATGATCGGGGTAGCGCAGGCTCGAAATTATTTCCGCGCCCAAATCCTGCAACGTCCGTTCAAACGACGCCGGGTTTCCGATTGCCGATACTGCCATGACGCGCCGCCCGTTAAGCGTCGTCACGGGGACGCCCGCGCCCGATAAGTCTACCGACCAATCCGCCAACGGTATCAGGCAACGCGGCTCGTGTATGCTTTCGACAATCTGCGCGGAGGCATTGTATTTGCGGACGGTCTCGCGAATCAGCTCGCAGGAACCCTCGCGGGCTTGGTCAACCTTAGTCATAAGGCACGCGTCGGCGCGGCTGATATGCGACATCGACTCACGCAACATTCCTCGCGGCAAAACGTAGCCGTTCCCGAATACCGACACCGCGTCAATCAGCAGTATGTCAAAGTCGCGGATAACCTGCCAATGTTGAAAGCCGTCGTCGAGTATCACGACTTGCGCGTCGAATTGTTCAATGGCAACTTGCCCCGTCACCGCCCGCCGCGCTCCAATCAGTACCGGCACGTTCGGCAGGTGCTTCGCCAACATATAAGCTTCGTCGCCCGCCTGCGTCGCGTCCATGTTGAGCGTCTTGCCGTCTGAAACTATTCCGACCTCCCCGTGAAACTTCGCCCGATAGCCGCGATTCAGAATCACCACCCGATAGCCCATGTCCCGAATTTCTTTGGCAAGCCGTTGAGCCGTCGGCGTTTTGCCCGTCCCGCCAACCGTTATGTTGCCCAGGCTTATCACGAAACAATTCAGCCGCTCCTTGCCCGAAAAGCCCAGCTCGTAGCCCAAAAGCCGCAAGTTCACTCCGAACTTGTAAAGCAATGAGCCGATATACAGCACGAAAATTATCAGCTGATTCAACGGGTCGCGAACGTAATCGTCATGCATGAGCCGCAGGAAATACGTTTGGAAGTTTTCAATTTTCTCGGTCGTGCGCAAGTGCCGCGCATTTTCCTTGGATTCGTACTCCGTGAGCATTTGCCGCAACAAAACCGCCGACTTCCTCGACGCGCCGCGATTTTCGTGGACAATCTTAATCGTCTCCTGCTCAAGGCGTTGACGCTCGTCGGGTTCGTCGAAAAGTTTCTTAGCCTGCGCGGCAAGCTCGTCGGCGTCGTTGACGGTAATGCAGGCGTCGCGATTTTTAAACAGCGCGTGGAGGTCTTTAAAATTTTCCATGTGGTGCCCGACGATAATCGCCTTGCCGTGCGCCGCCGGCTCCA
>ERZ842401.1009-NODE-1009-length-41376-cov-45.028654_pt1 | contig 41376 bp, 31 predicted proteins | sample MGYA00521270_ERZ842401 | MGnify/ENA primary metagenome ERZ842401 (study PRJEB31892, sample SAMEA3878208) | bioreactor metagenome | biome: Moose rumen | place: Sweden | collected 2011-10 | study: EMG produced TPA metagenomics assembly of the PRJEB12797 data set... | reverse complement strand
CATCCAGGTTTGCCGAACGAGCAAGCCCCGGCTCTGCGTGTCCAGCATTGTCGGGTGTCAACTAAAACAGCACAGCTTTTTCGCTTGTGTCTATCGATTCAGTACGACAACAAAACAACCGTCTACTGTTTCAGCTAATGAAGAGAAAAAGTGTCTAGTGAAATCAGGAAAAGTCACTTCAAAAAATGTGCCGAGTTTTTGCGTATGCCCGTAAGGTGTTTTGCGTATGCCCGTAAGGTGTTTTGCGTATGCCCGCAAGGTTTCCCGAACGTCACTCGACCCCCGTCCGCACGTCATCCGACCCCTGTCAGAACGCTGCTTTCTTCCAAGAAGGATGCTGCTTTCTTCCAAGAAGAACACAGCTTTTCTCCACGGAATGTGCTGCTTTCCTATAAGCAGAACGCTGCTTTTCTACAAGGAAAGTGCGCTTTGTCGGACACGCTTACAATGGTAGCAGGAAGGTAGCAGGAAGGTAGCGGGTTAAAAGTACTAACCCGCTACCGTTATCTTCCTGGTTATCAGCCTTTTGTCTCAAAAGGTAGCAGGATAGCGGGTAAACTTCATTGTTTCGTGTATTGTAGTATACTGAATGGACCTTGGTCACTTGTGTTTTAGTATCGTGGTCACGCGCTGGTCGCTTTCGATACGGCGGCCTGACTGTCGGGCGTTGGTATCGATGCGACGGGAGGTGAAGTCGGGCGTGTTGTAAGAGTAGAGCAGCTGGCGGTAGTACTCCTTGGGATTGCGCTGGGGAAGCATGAAGGGCTTGGTAGCCTTGCCGTCGGGGCCGATGCAGGAAAAATAGATGCGGGTGTAGAGGCCGTCGTCGCGGCGGCTGGTGAACAGAAACCAACGGCTGTTGGTGCTCCAGTTGTGCAGACTCTCGGCACACGGACTGTTCACCTCGGTGATAGGCCGCGTGTCGCCTGTCTGCAAGTCCAGCATCCAGAGGTCGGCCTCGGGGTGCCAAACGGAGAAATAGCCATAGTCGGTCTGGGTGTACATGATGTAGCGTCCGTCGTAGGATGGCCGAGGCCAGGTGACGCTCTTGCCTGTCAGGGAGGTGTTGACCAGCGTGTCCACCACGCCGTCCAGCCGGCCTGTCTGGGCGTCAAAGCCAACACGGCAGAGGCTGTAGCGCTCCTGGTCGTAGTCGGTGGGATAGACTTGTCGCCGCGCCGTGGTATAGTATAGCCATTTGCCGTCGGGCGAGAAGGCGGGCGTATTCTCTGCCCACAGCCGTTTCATGGTCAGCGTGTCCTTCAGGATGACATGCGTCTCGGTGTCGTAGACGAAGACGTCCGACGAGCTGTCATAGACCTCGATGCGCTTCTTGCCTGCCGCATGGAACATCTGCGATGTCTTGTTGGTGGAGAAGGCGCAGTAGCGGCCGCCCGGATGCCAATAGGGATAGACCATGGTGCCTCCCAGCGAATCGTTTCTGGACATCAGCCATTCGTCCTGCCCGTTGCGGTGGACGACGGTGGCACCATGCGACCCTCGCACATGATAGACATACTGGTCGGGATTAGTGCGGTTGGCCGTATGGCAGTTGATGCACTGGTTCGGAATCTGCGTGTTCTCTATCAGGGCCGTCTCGTCGAAGGTTGACAGGTCGCGCTGGTAGAGGCCCATCTTGCTGTAAATGACATAGCTGGGCGGGATGCGCCGGTAGGTGATGCCCCATTCGTCGAGTTCTTCCGTACTGACCATGATGTCGAAGCTGCGATAGCGCGTCCATTGTCCGTTCTTCCTGGCACATACCGTCAGCGTCAGTGTCCCGCCCTTGTTGGTCTGCAACAGCCGGTGCCACTCGTCGATGTCGAAGTCGGCATAGTCGCCACAGACATGCAGCACACCGCCTTTCGAGCCTTTCGCTTCGACATCCATCGTCTCGACATCATCGTCGGTCATCGAGAAATTCAGCGGTGCCATACCCACCGGGACGGTGACGCCAATATAGTCAGGGTAGATGTCGGGCAGCTCGTCCAGGTCAGTCACATCTGTAGGCACAGCGTGACACCCCATCAGGACGGTGACGAGCAGGAGGAACGGGATGATATGAAGTATCCGGTGTTTCATACGACAGTCAGATAAAGAAATAGTCTTTGGTTTTCAGATACGTGTCACGCGATTTCTGCATGAACGGATATTTCTCCAACAACTCAGGATGACCGACCAGCGGGCGCATCTTCCTGACCCACTGGCGATAGAAGGTCGTAGTGTCCAGGATGGAAAGGTATTTCTCCGCCAGGGCATCTTGTCCGGTCATGATACATGCCTCCGTCAGACTCTTCAGTGCCCTGCCGCTCTTATTATAATTAGGTATATACTCCATAGCCTCGAAGGCCGCCCGCTGGGAGATGGCGGTCCAACTGAGCCGGGTAGCCAGTTCGCTGACGATAAAGGCGGACGACAAACTGCCTAGGTACACCTTGAAGTGTATGTCATCCACACAGAACACGGAAGGCGAGCTGTCATACATGCTGGCAGGCACGACCAGCCGGGACATCAGCTCCTGATAGCCCAGCAGCCCGGTCTGGTAGGAGGCCAATAGGACGGCACTCCTGACGGCAGGAGACGCAGGATGCCGGAACTTGCGCAGCATCTTTTCCCATTCCTGCTGACGTATCAGCATGTCGCACTCCATTTCCTCGTAGGTTCCCATCACCTTCACGCCACTCCAATCGTAGTCGATGCCCAGGGCTATCTGTCTGAGCGGATAGGGTGTCACGTATGAACTGCCCATCAGACAGGCTGCGAACAAGGTGGCAGTCAAGGGTATCCATCGGACAGCACAAAGAACGAGCAGGGCAGCCACAGGGCCCGTCAGCCAGTACATGACAGGAATCAGCAGGCACAGGACTATCAGGCGTGTCTGCGGCGTTTGGATGCCCATGACCCCACATCCTGCCGTCATCACCAGCAGGGCCGCCACCGTGGGCGTCAGCGGGATGTGAGGCAGCATGGCCAGATACCAAAACAGCACGGGAGGCAGCAAGGAGAGCGGGAAACGCACCTGAGGCTTGATGGTCGGGAAAAACTGCCGCAGCAACTTGGAAGCCAGTCGCTGGGCAGCAACAAACAGCACGGCATACGCCAGTGCCCCCCATACTGGATTCAAGAAGAACTGGGTGATGCATTCCCCCACATACTGGGCCGTTCCCCCCGGTATGGACAGCCGTTCCGTCAAGTAGTCGCCGCTCCAAAGGAACAGCTGCGACATCTCCCTGGATAGCGGAATGAAAGGAAAAAAGAAGAACCAATAGCAAAATACGATGACGGCCAACAGCGCCACCGCTGCTTGCTCCCAGTATTTGGATGTGATGCTATGGATGTTCATCGGGTTCTTGTTTGCCCTGCAAAGGTACGAAAAACTGAGGGAAATGCCAAGGGAAAAAACAAAAAGATGCTGTGCTTAGTTGCACAGCATCTTTTGGAATCTGTTATTCAGCGCATGCTTATTCAGCACCTGCATAGCCGGGATTCTGTTTGAGAAGGGTGTTCTTCAGAATCTCGTCAGCGGGGATAGGCATATCCATCTTGTTGATGTCGAAGTCAAACTCACGCTTTGACCAGGGATAGTTGGCATAGTCAGAACCACCATCATCCTTCGGGTAGTTATAGTTGATGTGGTCCTCGATATAACCAGACTTAATCATATCCGGGCAAAGACACCACTCAGAGTTGAACTCCTTACGGCGCTCCTCGTTGACAGCAACCTTCCAAGCCGGCGAGGTATGGGTATAGCCCACACGGTTTGGCTTAGCAGCAAGGGCTGTGTAGTACTCCTTAGCAGAAGGAACTTGAACAGGGGCAGAGATAACACCAATAGGATATTCTGTCATATTAGCGGGTTTCAGCTCTGGACGCGGGTAATCCTGATTACCGGTCCAAGGATATGCATTATAGACATTGTTGAAATGACCATAGTACTTGCTGTAATCCTGACCAATGGTCAGATTACCCCATGCACGATTGCGGAGTTCATCAAGCTGTGCCCAGCCCGTAGCCTCATCACCAGTGCGGAAGCAGCACTCGGCATAGTCGAGCAGAACGTTAGCATAACGCTTGCCGTAGATAATGGTCGGAGACCACATCTGAGTACCCCATGAGTTGCCGTCTGCGTAGGCATTACGCCAAATCTTAGTCGTCCAGATGGCAGGTGCAAACTCACCATTGGTAAAGTGGAACTGCATGGTCTTGGTACCAGACAGCACGCCATCAGCATTGATGAACGGATGGACAACCTTGCCATACTTGGCATCCTCAGGCTTGTCGTATTTCGTTCCGAGAGAGTCCTTCAAATAAGGATGGTATCCCCAGACCTTCTTAGACTTCTCGATACCATACTTGGCCATCTGGTCCTCAGGTACAGCACCTGTTACACAGGATGCGTCACGACGGGTGTCGCCCGGCTCATAGCAGGCGTACCACTCCCAAGACAGGTACTGGGAGCCCCAGCCACCGTTCTCAGGACAAGCGGTAAACCACTTGAACATGTTAGGATTACAGAAGGTGATGGTACGGTCGCCACCCCAGCTGCTCCACTGCTCACCCTCGTCTGAACACATGGCCCAGATACATTCCTCGTTCCAGAAACCGGCGGGATCCCAGTTGGTGGCGAAGTTGCTAACGAGCTTGTAGGTACCGCTGTCGATAATGCTCTTCAGCTCAGCCTTTGCCTTGTTATAGCAATCAGCGGCCTTATCCGGACAACGGAATGCCTTCCACATATAAGCGTCAGCAAGATATGCTTTGGCCATACCCTTTGTACAACGGCCGTAGTTACCATCGTACGGAGTCCAGTCAAGAAGCTCGGCAGCCTTAGCGAAGTCTTCGATAATGAAGTCCCACATCTCCTCGTAGGTCTCAGCAGCAGCCTTGTTAGGCGTATTGTTGAAGTCCTCACCAGTGGCAAGCATAGGCACACGACCGAAGGTGGTGGCCAGCCATGTGTAGAAATAGCCACGGAGTGCGCGGGCCTCACCTTCACATAGCATCTTACAGCTGGCACTGATGTCTTCGGCATCCTGCAGACCTGCCAGATAGAGGTTGGCACGGCAGATGGCAGCGTAAGCGTGAGCCCAGCCTTCACCGAGCTCACCCACGTTGGCATCCCAGGTCTGATTGAGGAACTTCACGTCCCAACCCGTACACTGGGTATCCATGGTCGGGTGGCTGCCGGTAAACAGATTCGGCTTGTAACCCCAGCTGTTATCCTGCTTGCTGACGTTGTTATAGGCATAGATACCGTTTAAACCGCGACGGGCATATTCATCACCCGCAAACTGGGATTCAATGTCCAGAATGTCATATTGTGGTACGTCAAGGAAGTCATCGTTATTACATGAAGACAGAGCAACGATTCCCAGACCTGCCAATGCAAAATATTCTATTAACTTTTTCATAATGATTTTCTTCTTTCAAATTAGAACGTGATATTAAGACCAAACTGGAATGTGCGAGGAGTAGCATAGCGGCCAGTATCAAGACCAGTATAGACAACGTTACCCTGACCAACTTCAGGATCGCCATACTTGGTGTACGGAGAAATCGTGCAGAGGTTCTGGATAGCAAAGTATGCACGTGCTGCAGTGATACCAATTGTGTTGAGCAAAGACCTCGGGATGTTGTAGCCAACCTGGATATTGCTGATCTTCAAGAAGTTGCCATTCTCAATCCATGCATCGCTGACGCGGCTGTTCTTGTTGTCGTCAAGACGGGTCAGACGTGCGAGTGAAGCACCAGTGTTGGTAGGACTCCACATGTCGTTGTAGCTGTCTTTCAACAGGGCAGGCGTCCAAGAGTCATCAGAGGGGTTCATGATGCTCATGCGCATTTTGGAGTATGAAAGGATATCCATACCGAGAACACCGTAAGTGTAGATGCTGAAGTCCCAGTTCTTGTAAGAAGCACTGACGTTCAAACCATAGTTGAATGAAGGCAGACCGTTGCCGAGAATCTGGCGGTCACCGTCATCCAGTGTGCCGTTACCATCGGTATCCACGAAGAGGAAGTCACCCATCGATGCTTTCTGGCCCTGTGCCTTTGCCTTAGCCAGATCCTCTTCAGTATTGATGATGCCGGCAACTTTGTAGCCATAGTAAGAACCGACAGCCTCACCTTCACGGCAGATAGAGTGGTTGTCCCAAACGAAACCAGTACCATTAACAGCACCAATGTTTGAACCGTCCATAGAGTCTTCTGCAGAATAGGTGCTGTTGCTACCACCACAAGTAGAGGTGTAGTCAACACCCATCTTCTTGATCTTGTTCGTCAGGGTAGAACCGTTGAATGCAACGTTGATGCCCCAATCCTTGTTCAACTTCTTGTTGTAGTTGATAGAGAACTCAAAGCCCTTGTTGTCAATCTGACCGAAGTTGGTGTAGATAGAAGAATAACCCGATGACTTACGAATCTGACGCTCGATGAGCAAATCCTTGGTCTTACGGATGAAGTAATCCATGGTGATATTCAAATCGCCATTCAGGAAACCGAGGTCGAGACCGAAGTTCAGCTGCTCGTTGGTCTCCCACTTCAGGCTGGTATCCACCAGCGGAGCATAGAAACCTTGCTCACGGGTGAAAGAACCAGTAGAGCCACCGCCTGCTCCCAGCTTATAGAACTGGTAGTTGGTGTCAACAGTAGTAAGGGCATACGTGGAACGACCAGCAATACCGCCGGCGTTACCTGTCTGACCCCAACCGATACGAACCTTGGCGTTGCTGATAGCCTCGACGTCCTTCAGGAATGACTCTTCCTTCACGCGCCATGCAACAGCTACCGAGGGGAAGGTAGCCCAACGGTTAGAAGAAGAGAAGTTGGAAGAACCGTCACGACGTACGGTAGCAGTCAGGATATAGCGGTTGAAGAGATTGTAAATCAGACGTCCATAGTAAGAAATGGTGCGGACCTTAGCGTTGAAACCACCATTGCCATTAATAGATGTCTTGTCGTCAGTCAGTGAAATCAGACGGTTGTCAGCAGAAAGGAATGTGTGTGCGCTAGCACTTACCCATGAACCTTCGTAATCGCTGACAGAGTTACCAACCATCAGGGTCAGGTCGTTGAAGTCTGTCTTCCAGTTGTAGGTCAGATAGGTTTCGATACTCTTGGAGATACCCTTGTTCTGATAGAGACCGAAGTTGTAGTATTCCTTGTCGCGGCCTTCGTAGTTGACCTTGGTCATCTTACCACCGACATAGTTATAACGCTCGTACTTACCAGAGAACTCGTCGTTGTCTGCGTGAGTCTCAGTCCAAGAAGCGATGGAATGAAGGTTCAGCTTATGCTCCTTCAGGTTGAGGAGGGTAATGTCGATGTAAGGGTTGATAGAGATACGTGAATTACGCGTCTCGCGACCGATTTCCATCTGGGTGGCGTATGGGTTCTGAGCACCTGCGGTCATACCTTCCCAACCGTCAGGTGTCGGAGCCTTACTGGCACCGTACGTTCCGTCAGGATTGACAACGTTCACAAGGATATGCTCACCAGTGGTGTCGTCGATGTAGTCGAGTGAGGGAGCCATCTGGGCGATATCACGCTGTGAAGAAAGGTTCTGGTTGTTACCGAGACCGATGTTGTTACCCTTAATGGTAGAATAAGAATAGTTAAAGTCGCCACCGAACTCGATGTAGTCGTTCACCTTGGATTTGATGCTTGCACGCGAGGTGAGACGGTTGTAACGGGTGTTGACAATGATACCCTTCGTGTCGAGGTAGCCGAGAGAGAAGTTATACTGGGTCTTCTCGGTACCACCGTTTGCAGAAATGCCATACTGCTGGCGAATGCCAGTCTGATACATCTGGTCCTGCCAGTCGATATAGTTGCGCTTGCCGTCATAAACCTCTGACCAAATCTGGTTGTTCAGGGTCTGGCCGTCATTGGCCTTTGACTCACGGATAGAACGGGCATACTCATCGCCTTTGAGGGTCTCGAGTTTATAAGGAAGTGTCTGGAAGCCCCAGTCACCGGTGATGTTGATATTCATCTTACCCTTCTGGCCGTGCTTGGTGGTAACCATGATAACACCGTTAGCACCTGCAGAACCGTAGATAGCGGTTGCAGAGGCGTCCTTCAGAACCTCGATGCTCTCAATGTCTGAGGGGTTCACGAAGTCGGCATTCGTACCGACCTGTACACCGTCTACCACGTACAGAGGGCTGGCGTCACCATTGATAGTTCCGATACCGCGGATACGGATGGCCGACTTGGTGCCAGGAGCACCGTCCTGATTGGTGACCATCACACCAGCAGCAGCACCCTGGAGGGCTTGAGCGATGTTGACGGGAATCTTGCGCTCCATCTGCTCTTTGTTGATGGTAGCCACAGAACCGGAGATGTCGCTCTTCTTCATCGTACCGTAACCCACGACGACGACTTCGTCCAGTGAGTTGTTGTCATCCTCTAAAGTTACATTGAAAGTGGACTGATTGCCGACGGCAATCTCCTGAGTCGTGTAGCCGATGTAGCTGATGACCAGCGTAGCACCTGGCTTCACATTGAGCGTGAAGTTTCCGTCGAAGTCGGTTACTGCACCATTGTTGGTACCCTTTTCAACGACACTTGCACCAATCACGGGACCCTGTGAGTCAGAGACGGTACCCGTAATCTTCTTCGTTGACTGCTGAACAGCCTGAACCGAATTTTCGGCACTGGCTGATACTGGCGAGTACATTCCTAAAAGGGAACATGCGCCCATCAGCAGCGCTGTTTTTCTGATTTTTTGATTCATACTTAGGTTTTTCTTTGATTGAATTAGGATAATACATTTTAGTTAGTTAGCCGGAGATACAAGTCTCCTCCACGCCAAGCCTGCCAGACCCGCAATGGTGAAATAAATAGTCTTCTCTCTTTTGAATAGTTAGTTAATAATTTTTTAAAAGTTAGTTATTTATTGTTGATAATGGTTATGCTTGCTAAAGCTAATCGGCTGTGCAAAGGTAACACTTTTTCCACAAACTCAAGTGCTTTTTATGGATAAATTTTGAAATAATCTTATTTTTCCCCTGTTTTTATGGAACAAGGAGGGCACTTTAAGAGTTTTTAAGTGTATGTTTTACGAAAAATACGCAAGTTTGCTAAAAAAGTATTATGATATTTCAAAAAATATTTCTATCTTTGCAACGACTTTAAACGTTACAGCAAACTAAAGACCTAAAAGAATGAAGAAGACTGGTTATCTCGTCCTGCTCCTGGCGCTTTTCGTTGTGTTGCCGACGAAGGGTCAGATTCGTGGGAATAGCATCCTTGTCGAAGTCGTCCCCAACCATCAGGACTGGCGTTATGAGGTGGGGGAGACTGCTGAGTTTAAGATTAAGGTGACGCGTGAGCGTACCTTAATAAATAATGTCCAAGTTGACTATGCTGCCGGTCCGGAGATGTATCAGGATGTCCGGAAAGAAGGAGTGGTGCTGAAAGACGGTACGCTGACACTGAAGGGAAAGATGACGAAGCCCGGCTTTTACCGTGTCGACGTGACGGCCCATGTGGACGGCAAGGAGTACAAGGGTGCCTGTGGTGCCGCCTTCTCGCCGGAGAAGCTGCAGCCGACGACCGTGATGCCCAAGGACTTCAGTGACTACTGGCAGCATGCCATCCAAGAAGCTCGGAATACCAGCCTGAACCCGACGAAGCGCCTGTTGCCGGAGCGTTGCACCCAGGATGTCAATGTCTATGAGGTGTCGTTCCAGAATATGCGCTGGGGCTGGCGCACATACGGCATTCTCTGTGTGCCGGTGAAGGAGGGCAAGTATCCGGCCCTTTTGCGTGTGCCCGGTGCCGGCGTCCGTCCCTACGGCGGCGATGTCTATACGGCTTCGCAGGGCGTCATCACGTTGGAGATAGGCATCCACGGCATCTCGGTAACCATGGACCAGAAAGTCTATGACGACGTGTTCAACGGTGCCCTGATGAATTATTGGAATTTCGGCAACGACAACAGGGACGACAGCTATTACAAGCGGGTGGTGCTGGGCTGCATCCGTGCCATCGACTATATCGAACAGTTCACGCCGTGGAACGGACAGGACCTGGGGGTCACCGGTTCCAGCCAAGGCGGTTTCCTGACGTTGGCCACGGCAGGTCTCGACAAGCGCGTCACCTGCTATGCCCCCGTTCATGCAGCCCTCTGCGACCATACGGCATCGCTGAAAGGGGTGGCCTGCGGCTGGCCGCACTACTTCTATTGGAACAAGGGCCAGGGACAGGAGTCGAAGATAGAGACCTCCAGGTATTACGACGGTGTCAACTTCGCCCGTCTGATTACTGACCGGCAGAGGGGATGGTTCTCGTTCGGATACAACGACGACGTGGTGCCCCCGACCACGGCATGGGCTACCTATAATGTCGTGACCGGCCCCAAGGAGATATCGCCCTATCAGGCTACCTGGCACTACTGGCATCAGGAACAGTGGGACGAATGGGAGAGCTGGCTGTTGAAGACCCTCAAGAAGACCAATTGAATCAATAAAAAGCAAAAACGATGAAGTCATATATATATATAATAGGTGTAGCCATGCTGATGGCTGCCTGTGGTAACCAGGAAGAGAAAGTGAAGACCGCTGCCGACCTGCTGGCTGAGCGGCTGCAGACCCTGCAGCAGAAGGGCTATATGATGGGACATCAGGACGACCCGTTCTATGGCGTCACCTGGGACGGCACCTATCGCAGCGACAGTGCCGAGCTGGGCAAGAGCGATGTGCTGGCTACCGTCGGCGACTATCCTGCCGTGATGGGCTTTGACCTGGGCGGTATAGAGTTAGGTGATGCCAAGAACCTGGACAGCGTTCCCTTTACCCGTATTCACGACGAGATTATCGCGCACTATGAGCGTGGCGGCATCGTCACCATCTCGTGGCATCCCCGCAATCCCATGACCACTGCTCCGCGTGGCGGACTGGACGGACAACAGTTCCCCGACGGCACGGCCTGGGATACCAGCGACTCCACCGTTGTCGCCAGCGTGCTGCCTGGCGGTTCACAGTATGAGAAGTTCCAGACGTGGATGCAGCGCGTCGGCGATTTCCTGCTGACGCTGAAGACGAAGGACGGTGAGCCCGTACCCGTCATCTTCCGCCCCTGGCACGAGAACAACGGTTCCTGGTTCTGGTGGGGGCAGGCTTTGTGTTCGGATAACGAGTTTCATGGCCTGTGGGACATGCTGCAGGATGAGTTGAACAGCCGGAAGTTGTCGAACCTGTTGTGGAGCTACTCACCCAATCTGGACGGCAACTGGACGGAGGAGCGCTTCCTGGCGCGCTATCCCGGCAACGACCGTGTGACGCTCATCGGCGAGGATGCCTACCAGTGGGGCACGGAGGAGGACTTCGTCAAGCAGCTGAATGCCGACCTGACCTTCCTCAGCGACTTTGCCCAGAAGAATGGCAAGCTGTTGGCCATGACAGAGTGCGGCTATAAGAATGTTCCCGACTCCACATGGTTTACCCGTGTGCTGAAAGTGCAGATGGATAAGTACCCCCTCAGCTATTTCCTGCTGTGGCGTAACTACAAGAAGGAGTATTTCGGCCCGTCGCCCGAACTGCCCTGTGCTGCCGACTTCAAGAAGCTGTATGAGGCTAAGAACACGCTGTTCCTCAAGGACATTATAGAAAAACAATAAATAAAAAGATAGATCATGAGTGATTTTCAAGAAAGAGTCAAGGCATTACGCGCTCATCACGAAGAACTGCTGACGCGCAAGAACGAACCCGTGGAGTGGGGGAATGGTATTTACGACAAGTGGAAGAACCCTATACTGACCGCCGAACATACACCGCTGGAGTGGCGCTATGACTTCTGCGAAAAGGACAACCCGTACCTGATGCAGCGTATCATGATGAATGCCGCGCTGAACAGCGGAGCCATCAAGTGGCAGGGCAAATACTGTCTGGTCGTACGTGTAGAGGGTGCCGACCGCAAGTCGTTCTTTGCCGTGGCAGAGTCGCCTAACGGTGTGGACAACTTCCGCTTCTGGGAGGAACCGGTTACCATGCCCGACGACGTCATCCCCGCTACCAATATCTACGATATGCGTATCACACAGCACGAGGACGGCTGGATTTACGGCGTTTTCTGTGCCGAGCGTCATGACGACAGCCAGCCCGGCAACCTGTCGGCAGCCACGGCAACGGCAGGCATCGCCCGTACCAAGGACCTGAAGACGTGGGAGCGGCTGCCTGACCTGAAGACGAAGTCGCAGCAGCGTAATGTGGTGCTGCACCCGGAGTTTGTCGACGGCAAGTACGCTTTCTATACCCGTCCGCAGGACGGCTTCATCGATACCGGTAGCGGTGGCGGCATCGGCTGGGCACTGGTCGACGACATCACGCATGCCGAGGTGAAGGAGGAGAGGATTATCAATGCCCGCCACTACCATACCATTACGGAGGTGAAGAACGGTGAAGGTCCGCACCCCATCAAGACCGCCAAGGGCTGGCTGCACCTGGCTCATGGTGTGCGCGCCACGGCCGACGGCCTGCGCTATGTGCTCTACATGTATATGACGGCGCTGGAAGACCCGACGAAGGTCATTGCCCAGCCCGGCGGCTATTTCCTCGTTCCGCAGGGCGACGAATATCTGGGTGACGTGATGAACGTGGCTTTTGCCAATGGCTGGATAGCCGACGAGGACGGCCGGGTGTTTATTTACTATGCTTCGGCCGATACGCGGATGCATGTGGCCACATCGACCATTGACAAACTCATAGACTACTGCATGAATACCCCCGAGGACGGCCTCACTACTGCCGCCAGCGTGGAGACCATCAAGAAGCTGGTCGCCAAGAATCGTGCCTATGTATAACAAACAGTCCTTATCTATAACCGTAAACGTAAATCAACTATGACAAATCTAAAAGAAAAAATTGCCTACGGCTTTGGCGACATGTCATCCAGCATGTTCTGGAAAATCTTTTCCTATTACCTGCCGTTCTTCTATAGCAATATTTTCGGTCTTTCGCTCATTGATGCTGGTGTGCTGGTGCTCGTAACCCGTATCTGGGATGCTGTCAGCGACCCGATGATGGGTGTTATCGCCGACCGTACCAACACCCGCTGGGGTAAGTATCGTCCATACCTGCTTTGGGTGGCACCGTTCTTCTCCATTGCCGGAATCCTGTTGTTTACGACCCCTGACATCGACTACGGCGGGAAACTCGTATGGGCATACGTCACCTACATCCTGATGATGACCGTCTATACGGGTATCAATGTACCCTACGGTGCCATGCTGGGTGTGATGACAGACGATACCAATGAAAAGACGGTGTTCTCGTCGTTCCGTATGTTCTTTGCCTATGGTGGTTCGTTCATCTCCCTGTTCTGCTGGGAACCGCTGACCAATATGTTTGGCGGTTACGATTCGCCTGATGGCTGGTTCTGGGGAATGGTGGTCATTGCTACTGCCTGTTTCGTGATGTTCATCATCTGCTTCCTGATTACCCGCGAACATCTGAAGACGGTGTCTACCGTATCGGTGGGCAGCGACTTCAAGGCATTGCTCAGCAACAAACCCTGGTGGCTGCTTATCGGTGCCGCCCTGTGCTTTAACCTGTTTAATACGGTTCGTGGTGCGACTGTCGCCTACTATTTCCAGGATATCATCGGCTCTGGCATCAATCTCGTGTTCTTCGGCATCATGTTTGCTTTCTATGCCGGACTGTTCCTGGGAGTAGGAGAGGTGTCGAACATGGTGGGTGTGGCCTCGTGCGTACCTATTTCTAATAAACTGGGCAAGAAGACGACTTTCATCATGGTCAATGCCTCGCTGTTCGTGCTGAGCTGCCTGTTCTACTTCATCCCATGCACCCCCACGGGTTATTGGGTGATGCTGGTATTCCAGGTGCTCATCTCTATCCTGACGGGTATCATGTCGCCGCTGGTGTGGTCGATGTATGCTGATGTCAGCGACTATGCCGAGCTGGAGTTCAAGACGGCCTCCACGGGTCTGATTTTCTCCAGTTCGTCGATGGCGCAGAAGTTTGGTGGAGCCATTGGCGGTGCTGCCGTCCTGTGGTTGCTCGACAGCTTCGGCTACATCACTGACGCTACTCAGCTGGCAGCCGGCGTGGCACAGCCTGCCGAGGCGCTGTCCTGCCTGCGCTGGCTGATGAGTTTCATCCCTGCCTGTGTGGCGCTCGTCTCTATGTGCATCGTATGGTTCTATCCGCTGACGACGGAACGGATTCGTCAGATTAATGCTGAATTGAAGCAAATACGTGATTTGTAAATGATACAGACTCTGAAACGTGAAATGCAGGATATTGTGGAGAACAATATCCTGCGCTTTTGGCTCGAAAGGATGGTCGACCGTGAACATGGCGGATTCTATGGTCGTATAGACGGCCATGGCGTGTTGCATCCTGAAGCTGAAAAGGGGGCTATCCTCAATGCCCGCATCCTGTGGTCGTTCGCTGCGGCCTATCGTGTCTTGGGAAATCCTGAATATCTGGAGGTTGCTACGCGTGCCAAGGACTATATCATCGACCACTTTATCGATAAGGAATACGGTGGCGTCTACTGGAGCCTCGACTGCGAGGGCAATCCGTTGGACACCAAGAAGCAGTTCTATGCTATCGGCTTTGCCATCTACGGCATGTCGGAGTATGCCCGTGCCACGGGTGACCGTGAGGCGCTGGAGTGTGCCTTGCAGCTCTTTGACTGTATCGAGGAGCATGCCTTCGATGCCGAGCATAACGGCTATATCGAGGCTTGTACAAGGGAGTGGGGGACGATTGCCGACATGCGCCTGTCAGCGTTGGATGCCAACTACCCCAAGTCGCAGAATACCCATCTGCATATCATTGAGCCATACGCCAACCTCTATCGGACGCTCAGGGAGTTTCAGGCTGCTGAATCGTGTGACTATGTGCCGGCTATCGGTTCTGTGCTCCCGATTGGCGTCACGGTACCTAATGATGATCTTTTCAGGGTTGAGGCAGCCTTGCGCAATATCATTGGTATCTTTACGGATAAGATATTGAATCCCGAAACCCATCATCTTGACCTCTTCTTCGATATGGACTGGACGCGGGGTGCGGGACAGTTGGAGAGCTATGGTCACGACATAGAGTGCTCGTGGCTGATGCATGAGGCAGCCCTCGTACTGGGTGACAGGAACGTGCTGGACAAGGTGGAGCCTGTTGTCCGTGAGGTGGCGAAAGCCAGTGAGAAAGGACTGCGTCCCGACGGCTCGATGATTCATGAGGCCAATCTCGATACAGGGCATGTTGATGACGACCTCCACTGGTGGGTGCAGGCGGAGAATGTCGTGGGCTGGTATAATATCTATCAGCATTTTGGCGATGAGGATGCTCTTGACAAAGCCTTGCGCTGCTGGGATTACATCAAGCGCAACCTGATAGACTATGAACATGGTGAGTGGTACTGGAGCCGCCATGCCGACGGTTCACTGAATCTTGATGATGACCATGCCGGCTTCTGGAAGTGTCCCTACCATAACAGCCGTATGTGCCTGGAAATCATCGAGCGAATTGGCAATGATAAAACAATACTAACATGTTAAATGACTGTTCTATGAGGAAAATGCTCGTATTAGTCGTCCTGCTGTGCTCGTCATTTCAGTTGATGGCACAGTCGGCAACCAGTGAGCGTCCGCAGTTTGGCGAGCGCCCCAAACTCGTCGTCGGCATTGTGGTAGACCAGATGCGCTGGGACTACCTGTCTCGCTATTATGACAAGTTTGGCGAGGGAGGCTTCCGTAGGCTGATAAGCCAAGGGTACAGTTTCGACAACTGCCTGATTAACTACCTGCCTACGGTGACAGCCATCGGCCATACCTCGGTATATACGGGGACAACACCGGCCTTCCATGGCATCTGCGGCAATAACTTTTTCATTGACGGGCGTAAGACCTATTGTACGTCTGACAGTACGGTCAACCCCGTAGGTTCCGACAACCGCCGGGCAGGGTGCATGTCGCCCGTCAACCTGCTCAGCACCACTATCGGCGACCAGTTGCGCCTGCATACTGACTTCAAGTCGAAAGTCATCGGCGTGTCGTATAAAGAGCGTGCTGCCATCCTGCCTGCCGGACATTCGGCCACTGCCGCCTACTGGCTGGATACCAAGAACAGGCAGTTCATTACCTCTACCTATTATATGCAGGAGCTTCCTCAGTGGGCCAAGGACTACAACCGACAGTTGCTGGAAAACAAGGAATTCAAGCGTGTCGGTAAAAACGTGGGATTCTACCCGCTGACTGGACATGTGACGACGGACATGGCCATTGCTGCCCTGAAAGGTGAGCAGTTGGGAAAAGGAGAAGAGACTGACATGCTGTGCATTAGCTACTCTCAGACCGATGTCATAGGGCATAAGTGGGGTACCCGTGGAGAACATACCGATGAGGCGTATCAGGAACTGGACAAGGATTTGGGACGACTGCTGAAAGCCTTGGACGAACAGGTGGGGAGCAGCAACTATCTGCTATTCCTGACTGCTGACCATGGTGCCGCCCATAATTACCAGTTCATGCAGGACAACAATCTCTATGGTGGCCCATGGCCGTCAGGAGATGTGAAAAAAGGCCTGGAGGAGTATATCGCACAGCAGTTGGGAAACAGCGAGCCTGTCGTCCTGGGTATCAACAACTACCGCTTCTACCTTGACCATCAGGGCATTGCCAAACAGGGTTTGCAGTTGCAGCGTGTCAAGGAGGTGGCGATGGACTATCTGCGGCAGTGTCCTCATATCGCCTTTGTTGTGGATTTCGAGAAGTCAGCCACCGCTCCTGTGCCGGCATTCCTTCGCGAGCGTATTCTCTGTGGATATCACTTCCACCGCTCTGGCGATATCATCGTCTGCGTGGACCCCGGTTTCTATGAGTTCGGCAGCTGGTCGTCGCCAACGGGCACTGACCATGGTACGTGGAATCCTTATGATGCACATATCCCTCTGTTGTTCTATGGATGGAGGGTGCCGCAGGGGGCCAGCCCTGCTGAGGTGTATATCACAGATATAGCTCCGACGGTATGTTCGTTGTTACATATTCAACAGCCTAATGCCACTATTGGGCATGCGTTGACATTTAATAGGTTTGATTGAAAACATTTCGACAATAATCTGCTGATATATTGAGATTTATTCCGTACCTTTGCAGCCGATACAACTAATGATACAACAAATAGAAACTAAATTTAAGGCTGAAGGTATGAATATTGGCAAGCAGATTGAGGAAACTCTAAGAAAACAGGGCAAGTCGGCATCATGGTTGGCATCGGAGATTCCCTGTGAACGTACGAACGTCTATAACATTTTCAAGCGCAAGAGTCTGGACGTTCGCCTGCTGATGAAAATCAGTGTTATTTTGAACTACGACTTCTTTAAGGACTTGTCCCAGGAAGCGTTTCCCAATGCTAAATAATTAAAGCCGCTGCCCGATGAAGGTAGCGGCTTCATTTTTTTCTTTTACTTTTTTTTATATTTATGCCTTTTCTTTGCAAAAAAATGATTACCTTTGCACTCAAATTGAATTCAATATAATTATTTTAAACATTTTATGAACTTTACTTTGTTAGTAACCGTCTTGTTGACGGCAGTAACATTGGTGGTAGCGGCCTACGTAGTAGCCAAGCTGATAGGACCTCGGTCCTACGCGAAGGTGAAGGGTGAGCCGTATGAGAGTGGTATCCCCACACGAGGCAGCTCATGGTTGCCGATGTCGGTGGGATTCTACCTTTTTGCCATCTTGTTCCTCATGTTTGATATAGAAACGGTGTTTCTGTATCCATGGGCAGTAGTGGTGAAGGAGTTCGGTGCAGCAGCCTTGCTGTCAATCGGCTTCTTCCTGGTAGTTCTGGTATTAGGCTTGGCGTATGCCTGGCGGAAAGGAGACCTCGAATGGAAGTAAGAAAGACGACCGCTTCGACTAACAAGTCGAAGAATGGCGGCCTCAGGCCGCACATTAAGTCGATTCCATATGAAGAGTGGAACGACAATGCTTCGTTGGAGAAGATTGTTGACGAGCTCCATGAGGGCGGCGTCAATGTGGTGACGGGCTCGCTGGACCAGCTGATTAACTGGGGACGCTCGAACTCGCTGTGGTCGCTGACTTTCGCAACCTCATGCTGTGGTATCGAGTTCATGGCCTGTGGATGTGCCCGCTACGACTTTGCCCGCTTCGGTTTTGAAGTCACGCGTAACTCCCCCCGTCAGGCCGACCTGATCATGTGTGCAGGTACCATCACCCACAAGATGGCTCCCGCCCTGAAGCGTCTGTACGATGAGATGGCCGAGCCGAAGTATGTGATTGCCGTCGGTGGCTGCGCCATCAGCGGCGGACCGTTCAAGTCGAGCTACCATGTAGTGAAGGGTATTGAGGAGATTGTTCCCGTCGATGTGTTCATTCCTGGCTGTCCCCCACGTCCAGAAGCTATCATGTATGGCATGATGCAGCTGCAGCGTAAGGTGAAGATTGAGAAGTTCTTCGGTGGTGCCAACCACAAGCAGACGGCTGAAGAGGCTGCACTGGGTGTATCGAACGAGGAACTGACGTTCCGTTCAAAGCATGGCGACCACCGTCGTGAGCCGATTGTGGTAACGGATGTTCCCCAGGAGTTTGTAAAGGAAATGAAGAATGCTGCGACAGAATCGCAGCAGACAGTAAAAGAGGAGGAGAAGGCATGAAGTTAGAATTCCTTTCATTTGAATTTGACAAGTTCGCACAGGAGATGCAGGACTTGAAGGACAAGAAGGGCTTTGACTATCTTGTCACCATCGTTGGCGAGGACTTCGGCGAAGAAGGTCTCGGTTGCGTGTATATCCTCGAGAATAGCAATAGCCATGAGCGTTGCTCAGTGAAGATGATTGCCAAGCAGCAGGTTTGCGGCGATGGCATGACATCGAACGGTGTCAGCGATTTGGAAGGTCAGATGGTGGCATATCTGCCCACCGTTTCAAATATCTGGCATGTAGCTGATCTGCTGGAACGTGAGGTGTATGACTTCTACGGCATTGTCTTCCTGGGGCATCCTGATATGCGTCGTTTGTTCCTGCGTTCCGACTTCAAGGGTTATCCCTTCCGTAAGAACTGGGCGTTCAATGACCAGTACACCCTCGAGGATGATGTAGAACCCGACTACGGTCTGGAGTTCTGTCTTGACAAGGATGGTGTGCTGCAGTCGAAGCAGAACCGCCTCTTCGGTTCAGACGACTATGTGATCAATATCGGTCCCCAGCACCCCGCCACTCACGGCGTGTTGCGTTTGCAGACGGTGCTTGACGGGGAAACCGTCAAGCGCGTATATCCCCACTTGGGCTATATCCACCGTGCCATCGAGAAGATGTGGGAAGGCATGACTTATCCGCAGACGCTTGCTTTAACCGACCGTCTTAACTATCTGGGAGCCATGCAGCACCGCCACGCCTTGGTCGGTGTGATTGAGGAGGCTTTGGAGGTGGAACTGACCGACCGTATCAAGTACATCCGTACCATCATGGATGAGTTGCAGCGTCTCGACTCCCACCTGCTCTACACCTCTTGTGTCGCCCAGGACCTCGGTGCTCTCACCGGCATGCTCTATGGTATGCGTGACCGTGAGCACGTGCTGAATGTGATGGAGGAGACCACGGGTGGACGTCTGATTCAGAACTATTATAGAATAGGTGGACTGCAGGACGACATCGACCCGAACTTCGTGAAGAACTGCAAGGACCTGGTGAATTACCTGCGTCCGACCATTCAGGAGTATATGGACATCTTCGGTGATAATGTCATCACTCACAACCGCTTGGAGAACTGTGGCCCGATGTCGCTCGAGGATTGCATCAGCTATGCCGTGACCGGTCCTGCCGGACGTGCTTCGGGCTGGAAGAACGACGTGCGCAAGAACCACCCGTACGACATGTACGACAAGGTGGAGTGGGAGCAGTGTACACTCACTGGCTGCGACTCTATGGACCGCTATCTGGTTCATATCAACGAGATGTACCAGAGTCTGAACATCATCGAACAGCTCATCGACAACATACCCGAGGGTGACTTCTATGTGAAGCAGAAGCCTATCATCAAGTGCCCCGAGGGACAGTGGTACTACTCTGTCGAGGGTGTGGCTGGTGAGTTTGGTGTATATCTCGACTCCCGTGGCGACAAGAGCCCGTACCGTATGAAGATGCGTCCGATGGGTCTTTCGCTGGTAGGTGCCTTCGACCCGATGCTGCGTGGTCAGAAGATTGCCGACTTGATAGCTACCTGTGCCGCTATTGATGTAGTAATTCCAGACATCGACAGATAAGATGATTGGACTATTTGACAATTTCACAATTTGACAATTGGCTAGCGCGGCCATTAATTGTGAAATCGTAAAATCGTAAAATTGTAAAATGAAATTATGTTCGATTTTAGTTTAGTAACACAATGGTTCGACCAACTGCTTCGAGTGACAGTAGGATGTCCCGACTGGTTGGCGATATTGATTGAGTGCGTGCTGGTAGGTGCGGCTATTCTTGTAGGCTATGCACTGATAGCTATCGTACTGATATTTATGGAGCGTAAAGTCTGTGCCTACTTCCAGTGCCGTCTGGGTCCGATGCGAGTAGGCTACTGGGGCTTGTTGCAGGTGTTTGCCGATGTGCTGAAGATGCTCATCAAGGAAATCTTCATCGTCGACCGTGCTGACAAGGTGCTCTACCTCGTTGCTCCGCTCTTGGTGATTATCGGTTCAGTCGGTGCCTTCTCGTTCCTGCCTTGGAACAATGGAGCTACGGTGCTCGACTTCAACGTGGGCGTATTCCTGCTCACCGCCGTCTCTTCGATAGGCGTGGTAGGTATCTTCCTCGCCGGTTGGGGTTCCAACAACAAGTACTCTGTTGTTTCGGCCATGCGTGGTGCCGTGCAGATGATTTCCTACGAGATGTCGCTCTGCCTCTGCCTGATTACCGCCGTCATCCTGACGGGTACCATGCAGATGTCGGGTATCGTGGAGGCACAGACCGGTCCTTGGAAGTGGCTCATCTTCCAGGGCCATATTCCTGCCATCATCGCCTTCTTCGTATTCCTTATCGCTGGTAACGCTGAGGCTAATCGTGGCCCGTTCGATATGGCTGAGGCCGAGAGTGAGCTGACGGCCGGTCACCATACCGAGTATTCTGGTATGGGCTTCGGCTTCTTCTACCTCGCTGAGTTCCTGAACCTCTTTATCATCGCAGGTATTGCCGCAACGGTGTTCCTCGGTGGTTGGGCACCTGTCAACATCGGTATCGAGGCTTTCGATGCTGTGATGAACTACATCCCCGGCATCGTCTGGTTCATGGGTAAGGCCTTCTTCCTGGTGTGGATCCTGATGTGGATTAAGTGGACGTTCCCCCGTCTGCGTATCGACCAGATTCTGAAATTAGAGTGGAAGTACTTGATGCCATTAGGTCTCATCAACCTGATAATCATGACTGTTGTGGTAGCCCTGGGCTTATATATTAAATAAGGTATAGCAATGGAAGATAACAAAACATATTTCGGAGAAATCGGGCACGGGCTCAAGACGTTGGCCGTCGGTATGAAGACCTCCTGGAAGGAATATTTCAAGGACTTCTTCACCAACAAGTCGACGGAGCAGTATCCCGAGAACCGCAAGACGACACTCCATGTAGCTAAGCGTCACCGTGGTCGCTTGGTGTTCAAGCGCAACGACGACGGCAGCTACAAGTGTACGGCTTGCACACTGTGCGAAAAGTCTTGCCCCAACGGAACCATCAAGATTGTGAGCCACACGGCTGAGGATCCTGAGACGGGTAAGAAAAAGAAGGTGCTTGACGATTATCAGTACGACCTTGGCGACTGCATGTTCTGCCAGCTTTGTACGAACGCCTGCAACTTCGATGCCATCGAGTTTACGAATGATTTCGAGAACGCTGTCTTCGACCGCTCTAAGCTGGTGCTCCACCTCGACAAGGAAGTCTATCAGGGTGGTTCGCTGCCTAACCTCCTTGAAGGCGGTGCAGAGTGGGAAGTCGGTAAGTTTAACACTAAAACGAAGTAACGCAATATGGCAAATACAATCATGTTTATCATTCTTGCGGTGTTCATCATCGGCTCAGCGCTGATGTGTGTCACCACAACGAGAATTATGCGAGCCGCAACATTTATGTTGTTCGTGCTCTTTGGTGTGGCAGGCATCTATTTCCTGCTCGACTACACCTTCCTGGGCGCTGCTCAGATCTCTGTATATGCCGGAGGCGTTACGATGATCTATGTGTTCGCCATCCAACTGGTGAGCAAGCGCACCCTTCAGGGTCTGGAGGAACGCGTGAAGTCCAGTAAGATGATTGGCGGCGGTCTGGCAGCCCTTGCCGGACTGGTCGTCGTCAGTCTTATTCTGCTAAAGACGGGCTTCTTCACGCTGGCTCCGGCCAATGTGGAGGTTCCTATGAAAGAGATTGGTACGGCCCTCGTTGGTGCCGGCAAGTATCAGTATGTACTCGCTTTCGAGTTCATCTCACTGTTCCTGCTGGCTTGCATCATCGGTGGTCTGGTTGTTGCACGTAAAGAAAAGAAGGAGGAGTAAGCTATGATACCAGTAGAATGTTATTTCGCACTTAGCGCCCTGTTGTTCTTCATCGGTGTCTATGGCTTTGTGACACGTCGCAACCTCATCGCCATGCTCATCTCTGTCGAGTTGGTGCTGAATGCCGTCGATATTAACTTTGCCGCCATCAACCGCCTCATCTATCCCGATGGTATGGAAGGCATGTTCATGACCCTGTTTGTCATCGGTGTGGCAGCTGCTGAGTCGGCTGTGGCTATTGCTATCATTATCAATGTCTACCGCAATTTCCACAGCGATAGCGTTGACAGTATTAAGAACATGAAATGGTAAATGGTTATGGAAATATATAGTTATTCATTTCTGATCCTTCTGCTGCCTGCGCTGTCATTCGTGATTCTTGCGCTTGCTGGCATGAAGATGTCGCATAAGACCGCTGGTCTTATCGGCACTACGTCATTGGGACTGGTTACCGTGCTCTCTTACGTGACGGCTTTCGCCTATTTCGGTGCTGACCGTCTGGCTGATGGCACCTACGCTACCATCGTTCCCTATAACTTCACCTGGCTGCCGTTGGGCAATCTGCACTTTGACATGGGTATCCTCCTGGATCCCATCTCGGTGATGATGCTCATCGTCATCAGCACGGTGTCGTTTATGGTACATATCTATTCGTTCGGCTACATGCATGGTGAAAAAGGCTTCCAGCGTTACTACGCTTTCCTGAGCCTGTTCACCATGTCGATGCTCGGTCTGGTACTCGCCACGAATATCTTCCAGATGTATACCTTCTGGGAACTTGTAGGTGTCAGTTCATACCTGTTGATCGGATTCTACTATCCGTTGAAGCCCGCCATTGCTGCCTCTAAGAAGGCCTTCATCGTGACGCGCTTCGCCGATATGTTCTTCCTCATCGGTATCCTGATGTTCGGCTACTACACCGATTCGTTCAGTTTCTCGTTTGCTGGCAATATCGTGATGGGCGAGGGTACAACGCCGTTCATCGCCGGCAATGCTGCCAAGGCCGTTGCTGCCGCTGGCTTCATCCTGCCTACGGCCCTCGTGCTGATGTTCATCGGTGGTGCCGGTAAGAGTGCTATGTTCCCGTTGCACATCTGGCTGCCCGATGCCATGGAGGGTCCGACACCTGTCTCTGCACTCATCCACGCTGCTACGATGGTGGTAGCTGGTGTGTTCCAGATTGCCCGTATGTTCCCGTTGTGGGTTGAGTATGCCCAGCCTCAGATGAGCATTGTCGTCTGGGTAGGTGTCTTCACCGCTTTCTATGCCGCTGCCGTGGCCTGTGCCCAGAGCGACATCAAGCGTGTGCTGGCCTTCTCGACCATCTCGCAGATTGCCTTCATGATGGTGGCCCTCGGTGTTTCGCTGCCAGGTCATCATGGTGTACTCGACAACCACGCACAGCTTGGTTTCATGGCTGGTATGTTCCACTTGTTCACCCACGCCATGTTCAAGGCTTGCCTGTTCTTGGGTGCCGGTTGTATCATCCACGCCGTCCACTCGAACGAGATGGCTATGATGGGTGGCCTGCGCAAGTACATGCCGATTACGAACATCACGTTCCTCATCAGCTGTTTCGCCATTGCAGGTATTCCTTTCTTCTCGGGCTTCAGCTCGAAGGATGAGATTATCACTGCCTGCTTTGTCTATAGTCCTGTGGTAGGTTGGATTATGACGGGTATTGCTGCCATGACCGCCTTCTACATGTTCCGCCTGTACTACGGCATCTTCTGGGGTACGGAGAACGTGGAGGCCCACGAGCACCATACGCCGCATGAGGCTCCCGCTACGATGACCATTCCGCTGATTGTGCTTTGCGTCATTACGATGGGTGTGGGTATCTATTCTACTATTGCCGGTTTCGCAGGGTGGGGTGGAAGCTTCGGCCAGTTTGTCAACGCCGAGGGTACCAACTACACCATCCACTTCGACACGCAGATTGCTGCTACCTCTACCATCATTGCCATCCTGAGTATCTGTCTCGCCACCTATATATATAAAGGTGAGAGCCAGCCCATCGCCGACCGGCTGTATAAGCAGTTCCCGAAACTGCACCGCGCAGCCTACAAGCGTTTCTATCAGGACGAGATCTGGCAGTATGTCACGCACCGCATCATCTTCCGCTGCATCTCCAAGCCTGTGGCCTGGTTCGACCGCCACGTTGTTGACGGCACGTTCAACTTCATGGCATGGGGTGCCAACGAGGCCGGTGAGTCTTTGCGTCCCTGGCAGAGTGGCGATGTCCGTCAGTATGCCGTATGGTTCCTGACGGGAACAGTAGCATTAACGTTAATCCTGCTTTGTATATGATTTAACAACCACGAATTAAACGAATTACACTAATTGACTGCGCGAGAAATGAATTCGTGAAATTAGTGAAATTCGTGGTAGAAAAAGAAAAAAGAAATATGAGTATACTAAGTTTATTCGTAGTAATCCCCGCCCTGATGCTCCTCGGCCTTTGGCTGGCCAAGAGCCTCAATCAGGTGCGTGGTGTGATGGTGGCTGGTGCCTCTTGTCTGCTGGCCCTGTCCGTATGGCTGACCATCTATTTCGTTCAGCAGCGTGCAGCAGGTAATACTGACGTGATGCTGTTGACCTATAGCGCTCCTTGGTTCAAGCCGCTTAATATTGCTTATTCTGTTGGTGTCGATGGTATCTCGGTCGTCATGCTGCTCCTGTCGAGCATCATCGTGTTTACGGGAACCTTCGCCTCTTGGCAGCTGAAACCGCTGACTAAAGAGTATTTCCTTTGGTTCACCCTGTTGTCGACGGGTGTATACGGCTTCTTCATCTGCACCGACATGTTTACTATGTTCATGTTCTACGAGGTAGCGCTGATTCCCATGTACCTGCTGATTGGTGTCTGGGGCTCTGGTAATAAGGAGTATGCTGCCATGAAGTTGACGCTGATGCTGATGGGAGGTTCCGCCCTCTTGATCATCGGTATCCTTGGCATCTACTACTTCAGCGGTGCCACGACGATGAACGTCAACGAGATTGCCGCCATGCACAACATTCCCGTAGCCACTCAGAAGGTGTTCTTCCCCTTCATCTTCATCGGTTTCGGTGTGCTGGGTGCGCTGTTCCCCTTCCACACATGGTCACCTGACGGTCATGCTTCGGCGCCTACTGCTGTGTCGATGCTCCACGCTGGTGTGCTGATGAAGCTGGGAGGCTACGGCTGCTTCCGCGTGGCTATGTATCTGTTGCCCGATGCTGCCAATGAGTTGGCTTGGATCTTCCTGATTCTCACCACCATCTCGGTAGTCTATGGTGCTTTCTCGGCTTGCGTTCAGACCGACTTGAAGTACATCAACGCCTACTCGTCGGTGTCGCACTGCGGTCTGGTGCTCTTTGCCCTGTTGATGATGACCAAGACCTCTTGTACGGGTGCTATCCTGCAGATGCTGTCGCATGGTCTGATGACGGCCCTCTTCTTTGCCCTCATCGGTATGATTTACGGTCGTACCCACACCCGTGACATCCGCTACCTGGACGGTTTGATGAAGATCATGCCGTTCCTTGCTGTAGGTTACGTGGTGGCCGGTTTGGCCAACCTCGGTCTGCCGGGCTTCTCAGGTTTCATTGCTGAGATGAGCATCTTCGTGGGTTCGTTTGAGAATCCTGATACGTTCCACCGTGTGGCAACAATAATCGCTTGCACTTCTATCGTTGTTACGGCTGTCTACATCCTGCGCGTGGTGGGCAAAATCCTGTATGGCGAGGTGAAGAATCCTCACTATCTGGAGCTTACCGATGCTACTTGGGACGAGCGCGTTGCCGTCATCTGCCTTATCGCTTGTGTGGCTGGCCTTGGCCTGTTCCCACTCTGGGCAAGCAATGTCATTAGCGATGCCGTTGGACCCATTCTCGCTAACATCATCTAGACAAATGAGAAATGAAAGAAATGAGAAATGTAAATGAAGAAATGAAGCAATGAACTATTCTCAATTTTTAAATATGGTGCCCGAGTTTTATCTCGTTTGCATTCTGTTAGTTGTTTTCTTCGTGGACTTCTTCTTCACTCGACGCAGTGATAAGGATCATGAGGTCTTTGCTGGAGTTACTATCGGTATGATGCTTGTATTGCCTGTCCGCATCGCTTTGCTGTCGGAACCAACGGAAGCCTTTGGAGGCATGTATGTCGCCACGCAGGCCGCCAATGTCATGAAGGTTATACTGAGCATCGGTACGGTTATCGTACTGATTATGGCTGAGCCTTGGCTGAAGAATGAGGCGCAGAAGTATCGCGGCGAGTTCTACATGCTCGTCATCTCGACCCTGCTGGGTATGTTCATCATGGTCAGCAGCGGATCGTTCCTGCTGTTCTTCCTCGGTCTTGAGACTGCCTCAGTGCCTATGGCTTGTTTGGTGGCTTTCGATAAATGGAAGAAGAAGTCGGCCGAGGCTGCTGCCAAGTACGTGCTGGTGGCTACGTTCTCAAGCGGTGTTATGCTCTATGGCATCTCGTTCATCTATGCTGCTACGGGTACGCTCTACTTCGACGACATCGCCACTGTGCTCAACCAGAACTATCTGGCGTCGCCACTTAGCATCATGGGTCTGGTGTTCTTCTTCAGCGGACTGGCCTTCAAGTTGTCGCTCGTGCCCTTCCACTTCTGGACGGCCGACACTTACGAGGGTGCTCCGACGCCTGTGACCGGTTATCTCTCCGTCTGCTCGAAGGGTGCTGCCGCATTCGCTGCGCTGGTTATCCTGGCCAAGGCTTTCGGTCCGATGATTGAATACTGGGAGTACATGCTCTACGTGGTTATCGTACTGAGTATTACCATTGCCAACCTCTTTGCCATCCGCCAGAGCGAGCTCAAGCGCTTCATGGCTTTCAGCTCTATCTCGCAGGCCGGCTATATTATGTTGGCTGTTATCGGTGGTACGCAGATGGGTATGACCTCGCTGATGTACTACGTGCTGGTTTACATTGTCGCTAACATGGCTGTGTTCACCGTTATCTCCACGGTCGAGCAGAACAACAATGGTGTTACGCAGATGAGTGCTTACAACGGTCTCTACCAGACCAACCCCAAGCTCTCGTTCCTCATGACGCTGGCGCTGTTCTCGTTGGCCGGTATTCCCCCGTTCGCAGGTATGTTCTCGAAGTTCTTCGTGTTCATGGCTGCTGCCGAGGAAGGTTCCTTCTGGGCCTACTTCGTGGTATTCGTGGCCTTGGTCAACACGGTCGTGAGCTTGTACTACTATCTGCTCATCGTCAAGGCCATGTATATCAAGCAGACGGAAACGCCGCTGCCGACCTTCAAGACCGATGTCAACACCCGCCTGGCACTGGCCATCTGCACTGCCGGCATCGTCCTCTTCGGTGTCTGCTCGTGCATCTACAACTGGTTGTTTACAGCTTCCGCTGTGATAGAATGATTCGCTGCAATTATACGCTAATTGCTAAGCAATGGCTCCTGTGGGTACTGATTCTCATGTCAGTACCCATGGGAGCTTCTGCTGCTGATGGGGAGCAGGAAGGCGAATCGCCCAAAAAACTCCGTTTCTTCAAAAAGGTGGGCACCTTCCTCGACTCGTTATCCATCCGAGGTATGGACCGCCGGTATGTGGAACAGCCCCAGAAGCCATGGCAGGTTATCGCCCAAGGCAGTGTGAACCAAAGCGACTTGCTGATGACGACCACCTTTGAAGGCGAGGCACTCATTGACCAGAGATTTGGCGACATATATTGGGAGTCGCAGTTGAAGCCCAGTATCGCTTCCTATGCTGGTGTATGGGTTGGTTACCGAGGCTATGGCATCGGCTATTCGGCATCCCTTGGCCACGATAATGGCAGCCTGTTGAAGTTAGGTGCCATTGGCGGACGCTATGGTGTCAACCTGCGCATTCGTCGTTTTGACACCAACGAGCCAGTCATTCGCCTGAGTGGCTACTTGCCCGACTGGCAGGAAGCTTATATTCAGCAATACAAGTTAGATAAACCCATTCGTGTCCGTACGCTGTCCCTTGACGGCTACTACCTTTTCAACTATAAGCGTTTTTCCTACTCCGCCGCCTACGACCAGACGGTTATCCAGAAACGTTCTGTCGGTTCGTTGATGGCTGGAGCTGTGTACTACCACTCGTCTGTTGCCTATGACAATGACGAGGATGCCGATTTCATTATGTTTATGAACGACATCGGTATTATCAAACAGTCCCAGCTGAGTATTGGAGCTGGCTATTCCTATAACTTCGTGCCGTGCAAGGGACTGCTCATCAATGCCATGGTCATGCCGATGGTGTCGGTATTCAATCGCGTTAAGGTCTGGTATTTCTCCTCGGATCTGCGTGACCGGATTTATAATGGACAGGAGACTCCTTCTGAGTTAACCGATGATGAAATCGATAATCTCTATAAGATTCGCTTTGAAGGTACGGAGTCACAGAACAGTCGCATGCGCCTGAATGTCGATGCACGTCTGTCGGTGTCCTATAATTTCGGCAACTGGTTCGTCAATGCCTGCGGCCAGTTCAGCAGATACTGTTACCACTACGATGAAAGTGATGGCCGTTTCAAGGACTGGTACGTCAACGCCTCCATAGGAATGAGGCTTTGACGTCTTGTTTATTTCTTCATCACTCCTTTCAGGAACGTCGGCGTGTAGCCTTTCTCTGACCTTGCCACCTCTTCGGGTGTGCCCGTGGTGAGGATGGTACCTCCGCCTCGGCCTCCCTCGGGTCCCATGTCGATAATCCAGTCCGCCAGTTTGATGACGTCCAGGTTATGTTCGATGACGATGACGGTGTTGCCACGGTCTACCAGCCGCTGCAGGACGCCCATCAGGATTCGGATGTCCTCGAAGTGCAGACCGGTGGTCGGTTCGTCGAGGATGTACAGCGTCTTCCCCGTATCTTTTTTCGACAACTCCGTCGCCAGTTTTACGCGCTGGCTCTCACCGCCGCTAAGTGTGGTTGACGGCTGCCCCAGTTTGATATATCCTAATCCTACGTCCTGGATGGTCTTGATTTTGCGCAGGATGTCGGGTACATTCTCGAAGAACTCCACCGCCTGGTTGATGGTCATGTCCAGCACGTCAGCGATGCTCTTGCCTTTATAGCGTACCTCTAATGTCTCACGGTTGTAGCGCTTGCCGTGACATTCCTCGCATGGCACCTGGATGTCGGGCAGGAAGTTCATCTCGATGGTCTTGTAGCCATTGCCTCCGCAAGTCTCGCAGCGTCCCCCCTTCACATTGAACGAGAAGCGTCCGGGTTTGTAACCGCGTATCTGTGCCTCGGGCAGGTTGACGAACAGCGAGCGGATATCGCTGAAAACACCGGTATAGGTGGCGGGGTTTGAGCGTGGCGTACGCCCGATGGGACTCTGGTCCACGTTCACTACTTTGTCGATGTGCTCCAATCCCTCTATGCTGTCGTAGGCCATGGGTGCCTGCAGTGAATGGTAGAAGTGTTTGGATAGGATGGGGTAGAGGGTCTGGTTGATGAGGGTAGACTTTCCGGAACCTGACACGCCCGTGACGACGATGAGCTTTCCCAGCGGAAACGCTACGTCGATGTTCTTCAGGTTGTTGCCGCGACATCCTTTGAGCGTCAGCGACAGTCCCTGGCCTTCGCGCCGCTGTTTGGGCAGGGCAATCTCTTGTTGGCCGTTCAGGTACTGTGCCGTGATGGTATCGGTCTTCATCATCTCGTCGAAGGTGCCTTGGAAGACCACCTCTCCGCCTTTGCGACCGGCACGGGGACCGATGTCCACGATGTAGTCGGCATTGCGCATCATGTCTTCATCGTGTTCCACGACGATGACGGTATTGCCGAGGTCCCGCAACTGTTTCAGCGAACGTATCAGTCGTTCGTTGTCGCGCTGGTGCAGTCCGATGCTGGGCTCGTCAAGGATGTAGAGCACGTTGACGAGCTGCGAGCCTATCTGTGTGGCCAGACGTATGCGCTGGCTCTCGCCGCCGGAGAGTGTGGCTGCCTGTCGGTTGAGGGCCAAGTAGTCCAGTCCTACATCCAGCAGGAAGTGGAGTCGGGTACGTATCTCTTTCAGTATCTCGCTGGCTATCTGCCGTTGCTGGCTATCCAGCTGTTCTTCGACGTTGTCGAGCCACTTGTTCAGTTCACTGATGTCCATGGCTGCCAGTTCACCGATATTCTTGTCGCCCACCTTGTAGGCAAGGGCTTCGCGATTGAGGCGCTGCCCGTGGCATTCAGGACACGGACATTCCGCCAGGAACTGGTCGGCCCACTTCTTTCCGCTGCCGCCCTCGTCGTTCTCGATGACGGAGCGCAGGTATTTGACGACGCCGTCGAAGTCGACGAAGTAGTCGCTGCTGGTATGCACCAGTTCCTTGTCGATGCGTACGCTGTTCAGCGAACCATAGAGTATCTCGTTGAGCGCTTCGTCGGGTATGTCGTCAACAGGCGTCTTCAGGTCGCAGTCGTACTTGTGCAGGATGGCGTCAATCTGCCAGAAAATCATCTGGTTCTTGTACTTCCCCAAGGGCGCAATGGCTCCGTCGTGGATGGAGGTCTTGCGGTTAGGAATAATCTTGGCGAGGTCTATCTCGTTGATGTATCCCAGTCCTTTGCACCTCGGACAGGCTCCTTGGGGTGAGTTGAATGAAAAGGTGTTAGGTGCTGGGTCTGAATAGGATATGCCTGTCGTCGGACACATCAGTCTACGGGAAAAATGCTTGATGGCACCTGTCTCGTAGTTTTGTATCATCAGCAGTCCTTCGCCTTGCTTCATGGCCAACTGTACCGTGCGCTTGAGACGCTCGTCACTGGACCCCTTCCGCTCTTCCCTGACCTCTAATCTGTCTATGACGACCTCGATGTCATGGTTTTTGTAGCGGTCTACCTTCATGCCCTGTGTCACCTCCTGTATCTCACCGTCCACGCGGACATGCAGGTAACCTTTTTTGCGGAGGCTCTCGAAGAGTTCACGGTAGTGTCCCTTGCGACTACGCACCAGGGGGGCGAGAATCAGTATTTTCTGTCCGGCATAGTCGTGCTGTATCATGTTGACGATTTTCTCCTCGGTGTACTTCACCATCGGCTCGCCGGTGACATAGCTGTAGGCCTTGCCGGCACGGGCGAAGAGCAGGCGCATGTAGTCGTATATCTCCGTTGTGGTACCCACCGTGGAGCGCGGGTTCTTGTTGGTGGTCTTCTGCTCGATGCTGATGACGGGCGACAGTCCCGTAATCTTGTCCACGTCGGGGCGCTCCATGCCCCCGAGGAAGTTGCGGGCATAGGCTGAGAACGTCTCGATGTAGCGGCGCTGTCCCTCGGCAAAGATGGTGTCGAAGGCCAGCGACGACTTGCCGCTGCCGCTGAGTCCAGTGATGACGGTCAGCGAGTGGCGTGGTATCTGGACGTCGATGTTCTTGAGGTTATGGACGCGGGCGCCCCATACTTGGATGGTGCTGTCGTTATTCATAGCCCCCTCCTCCTGCTGAGCCTGTATAGTCTTCCTGCTTTTTGCGCAGTAGGTTGACGTCGCGCCTGATATTGTATTCCTTGCCGTCGGCACCGCGTGCCTTGACAAGTACAAAGTATACGCCGTCCTTCACGGGGTGGCCGTTGTAGGTCCCGTCCCATTCACCGTTGATGTCGGTCCAGTCGTAGAGTTTCTGTCCCCAGCGGTTGAAGATATAGGCGTGGAAGTCGACGATGTTCTTGTATGTCCGCTTGGCGTGATAGGTGTCGTTGATGCCGTCATCGTTGGGAGAAAAACCGTTGGGCATCTCTAAGAAACTGTCGGTGACCACGACGCTGTCGGTTTTGGCAGTGTCTTGCTCTTCCTCGTCGTCGTCGGGAATAAAAGCATTGCCTGCTGTTGCCTGGGCGAATATTGCCAGCATTCCAGCTATAATTAATGTGAATAATCTGTCTTTTTTCATCATGTGAATAATAATTTGTGCAAAATTACGGAAAAAAGTAGAACTTCCGCATCTTTTTTTGTAATTTTGTAGCGCAAAACGCGAAAATAGTTCGATTATGATGCAAAATCTCAGATATTTCCTTCTTTTGGCGGCTGGTATGATGGCTGCTCACTTGGCTGTTGCCCAGAGCAAGACGGATACCGATATGCGCCGTCGTACCATCAGGGTCGGCGTCATGTTACCGTTGCATGCCGACAATGGCGACGGCAAGCGCATGCTGGAATACTACCGTGGCGTGCTGATGGCCTGTGACAGTCTGCGTGCCAACAGCATCTCCACAGACGTCACGGCGTGGAACGTGGCCGAACAGTCTGATATCAACGAGACGCTGCAGGATGTCCGCGCCGCCCAGTGCGACCTCATCATCGGGCCGCTCTACTCGTCGCAGGTGAAGCCGTTGGGCGATTTCGCCAAGGCACATCAAGCCAAGGTGCTCATACCGTGCTCCATCAATTCCACCGAGGTCTATGACAATGGCAGCCTCTTTCAGGTCTACCAGAATGGTAACGTGCTCAACGAGGCCTATACCTATCGTTTCTACCAGTTGTTCAAGGACTGCCACCCGGTCATCATCGACTGCAACGACAGCACCAGCACGAAGGGTGGTTTCACGCGTACCCTGCGCCGCAAGCTGGAACAGGAGGGCATAGAGTACGCCATCACCAATCTGAAGTCCAGTGAGGCTATGTTCATGAAGAGTTTTTCGACCACCCAGCGCAACGTCGTGGTGTTGAATACGAGCCGCTCGTCAGAACTGAACGTCGCCTTTGCCAAGCTGAGCGGTATGCTGGTCGCCAATCCCAAGTTGCAGGTGTCGATGTTCGGCTATCCCGAGTGGTTGCAGTACACCCGTAGCCATTTGGATAACTTCTATAAGTTCGATGTCTATGTGCCCTCCACTTACTATATGGATCCGCTGGCCCATCGTACGGCACGTTTCAAGCAGAAATACCGCTGGAACTTCCATCAGGATATGCAGCACTACCCACAGCGCTTTGCCGCCATGGGCTTCGACCATGCCTTTTTCTTCATCCGCGGCCTGCATCTCTACGGCGAACGTTTCAATGGTACTGCGGCGATGGTGGGCTATACGCCTTTGCAGACTCCCCTGAATTTTGAGCGCATCGGCAATGGCGGCATGCAGAACCGCTCCATCGTCCTTGTCCATTATACCCGCAGCCAGCGTGTGGAAACCATCAACTATTAATTGCTATTACTCATGGACTATATATATAATAAGGTGTCACGGTTGGGCAAGGGGCTGTTGCCTCTTTGCCTTCTTACCCTTCTTACCCTTTTGCCATTGTCACTTCGGGCGCAGGTGGGCGAGTATCGCACCGACCTGGCAGTTGGTGTCAACGGAGGCTATGTGATGAGCAATGTGGCCTTTACGCCCGATGTTCCTCAGAATCTGCTCGGAGGCATGACCGGCGGATTCACCATACGCTACACCTGCGAGAAGTATTTCAGCAGCATCTGTGCGCTCGTCGCCGAGGTGAACTACGCCCAGACGGGTTGGAAGGAGAGTATTCTCGATGCCAACGACAATCCGGTATACTACTACGGCGAGGACGCTGAGAACGACCCGCTGCGCTATCAGCGCAGGATGACCTATGTCCAGGTGCCGTTGCTGGCACGTCTGGGCTGGGGACGTGAGCGCAAAGGACTGCAGGCTTTCATCCAGATAGGACCGCAGCTGGGATTTTTCCTGGACGAGTCGACGGACACGAACATCGAACAAGGGCGTGCCACCAAAACGAGCCGCGTCTCCAGTGTGGTGAGTCAGGAGACGATGCCCATCGAGAAGAAGCTGGACTACGGCATCGTCGGCGGCGCCGGCATTGAGTTCTCGCACCCGAAGGTGGGCCACTTCCTGCTGGAGGGCCGCTACTATTTCGGTCTGGCCAACATCTACGGCAATACGAAGACCGACTATTTTGCCAAGTCCAACCAGAGCAATATCGTCATCAAACTGAGCTATCTCTTCGACATTATCAAGACCAAGAACGACAAGATAAGATAGTAAAATTGTCAAATAGTAAAATTGTCAAATAGTAAAATTGCATTATGTTTAAGAATCATCCCAAGGGCCTGTTGCAGGCCGCATTGAGCAACATGGGCGAGCGATTCGGCTACTACATCATGAATGCCGTCCTCGTGCTGTTCCTCTGTTCCAAGTTCGGACTTTCCGACGAGACGAGTGGTGCCATCTACTCCTGTTTCTATTGTGGCATCTATATCCTGAGTCTGGTGGGCGGTATCATTGCCGACCGCACCCAGAACTATAAGGGGACCATTATGACTGGTCTTATCATCATGGCGTCTGGCTATGTCATTCTGTCCGTGCCCATACTGGCTACTGCCGGAAACATTGGCTGGCTGCTGCCCCTGACGTGTCTGGCTCTGTTCCTGATAGCTTTCGGTAACGGCCTTTTCAAGGGCAACCTGCAGGCCATCGTCGGTCAGATGTACGACAACTTCGAGGCCGAGGCTGCCAAGCAGGGCGAGGAGGCGTTGCGTATCGCCAAGAGCAAGCGTGACTCTGGCTTCCAGATTTTCTATGTTTTCATCAACATCGGTGGTCTCGTGGCTCCCTTCGTAGCACCCCTGCTGCGCTCTTGGTGGCTGAAGGTTAACGGCTTGGTATACAATGCCGACCTGCCCGCTCTCTGCCATGAGTATTTGGAGAAAGGTGCCGGCATGTCTGCCGATGCCATGAGCAACCTCACCGAACTAGTCACCAAGGTAGGCGGTTCTACGACCGACCTCGGTGCTTTCAGTTCGCAGTATCTCGATATCTTCAATACGGGTATCCACTATTCGTTCGTCGCCTCTGTGGCCGCCATGCTCATCTCGCTGGTTATCTTCATCTTTTCCCGGAGCATGTTCCCCACGCCGGGCAAGAAGGAGGCTGTCCAGGTCGTCGACTATACGCCTGAGGAGAAGAAGGCCATGGCCGACGAGATTACGCAGCGCATGTTTGCCTTGTTTGCCGTGCTGGGCATCGCCGTCTTCTTCTGGTGGTCGTTCCATCAGAATGGTACGTCCATGTCGCTGTTTGCCCGCGACTTCGGCAACACTTCTATCTTCCCGCCCGAGATATGGCAGGCCGTCAACCCCTTCTTTGTCATCGTGCTGACGCCGGTCATCATGTGGATCTTCGGCTCGCTGACACGTGCCGGACGTGAAATCTCCACGCCGCGCAAGATTGCCTATGGTATGGGCATCGCCGGCATTGCCTACCTCTTCCTCGTCGTCTACTCGCTCATGCAGAACTATCCTTCCGCCGAGGAGTTCAAGGCGCTGTCCGACTCTGCCAAGAGCGGACTGAAGGCTGGTCCCTGGGTACTCATCGTCTATTATTTCTTCATGACGGTGGCCGAGTTGTTCATCTCGCCCTTAGGACTGTCCTTCGTCTCGAAGGTGGCTCCCAAGCATCTGCAGGGTCTCTGCCAGGGCTTGTGGCTCGGTGCAACGGCCGTCGGCAACGGACTGCTGTGGATAGGTCCGCTCATGTATAACAAGTGGCCCATCTGGCAGTGCTGGGCAGTATTCCTGGCCGTCTGCGTCATCTCGATGGGTATCATGCTCGGCATGGTGAAGTGGCTGGAGCGCGTCACAAAATAGCGGCCAAGCGGCCGTATGGCCGCTTGGCCTAAATATAAAATATAAAATATAAAATATCAAATAAAAAATAGCAGATTCTAAATCATGATGCTTAACTCGCGAATCTTTTTATTTTTTATTTTATATTTTTTATTTAGCCCTGCAAGGGCGCAATTCACTCTGGTGGAGCTGAACTGCGAGAACCTGTTCGACTGCCGCCACGATTCCCTCAAGCAAGATACGGAGTGGCTGCCCGAAGGGCGGCGCCAGTGGACGCCGGCCCGCTATTGGCGTAAGCTGAACCATCTCGGGCAGGAGATTCTTTCCTGTCAGGACGAGGGCGTCCCCGACCTCGTGGCGCTGGTCGAGGTCGAGAACGACTCGTGTCTCTACAACCTGACGCGCCGTTCGCTGCTGCGCAATGCCGGCTATGAATACATCATCACCGAGTCGCCCGATGTGCGCGGCATCGATGTGGCCCTGCTCTACCAGCCTTTCACCTTCCGCCCGCTGTGCTTCGACTTCATCCAGGTGCCGCCGTTGGAGGGCATGCGCCCCACACGCGACATCCTGTATGTCCGGGGCGAGACACAGCACGGCGACACGCTGCATGTCTTCGTCGTCCATGCCCCCAGCCGCTATGGTGGTGAGCGGGCCACGCGCCCCAACCGCCGCCTTGTGGCCGACCGACTGTTGGCAGCCATCCGCCTATACGTGCCGCAGGCCGGTGGAAAGGTTCTCGTCTGCGGCGACTTCAACGACTATGCCGACAGTCCGGCCCTGCTGTATCTGCAGGACAACGGCCTGCACAACATCACCGCTACTGCCAAGGGCCGGCACGGTGCTCCCGGCACCTACCGCTACGACGGCCGCTGGCGGAGCATCGACCATGTGCTCGTCAGCGCGTCACTGCGCGACAGCGTCCGGCAGGTCTTCATCAACGATGCCCCCTTCCTTGTGGAAGAAGACAAAAAGTACGGCGGTGTCAAGCCCTTCCGTACCTTCAACGGCTACCGCTACCAACGCGGCTTCAGCGACCACCTCCCCCTCGTGGTCAAATTCCGTCTTACACCAGTTTCTCTTCCATAGCATGCCTTACGAGGCTGACGGTGTTTTTCATGCCGAACTTCGCCAAGAGGCGCTTGCGGTACCAGTTTACAGTCTCGATGCTTAGGTGGAGGCGGGTGGCTATCTCGGGGTTGGTCATTCCGTTGCAGATAAGGCGGAGGATGTTTTTCTCCACATCCGTCAGCACCACGCTGCTACTTTTCCCCTCCTGGAGAATCGCTTCCACCTGAGGCGAGACATACTGCTGCTTCTGCCACACGCTGACGATAGCCTCTATCAGTTCGTCGACGGGGGAGCTCTTCAGCACATAGCCGTGGGCGCCGCACGCCATCATGCGTTGTATCATAGAGTACTCATCGTGGATGGTGAGGGCTACGACGCGGACATTCGGATACTGTTCGACAATCTGCTGGCAGAAGACGATACCGTCGCCGTCGGGCATCGACAGGTCGAGCAGCAGCACGTCGGGGCGCCTCTCCTGAAGCCCCAGCCTGCAGGCTTCGAGTGTGTTGTAGGTATGACTGACGTGGGCCTTCCCGCTATGGTTGATCAGTTCCGTAAGCCCCTCGCACACCATCTGGTGGTCATCGACGATATACACGTCTATCAGATATTTTTTCATAATGGTAACGTTATGTTGATGTCTGTTCCCTTGCCCTCGGCCGACACGATGTCGAGCCTGCCCTTGTATGGCTCAATTCGTTCTCGGATATTCTGCAGACCCATGCCTTTAGAAAGTGAAGAGTTAAGAGTTAAGAGTGAAGAATTTGCTGCCGCCCACCCCTTGCCGTTGTCGCTCACGCTCAGTGTCACTGCGTGTTCGTCCTGCATCAGCTGAATGTCGATGTGCTCGGCCTCAGCATGCTTCATGGCGTTGTTCACCAGTTCGTAGGCACAGCGGTAGAGCACGAGTTCTTTGTCTTTCTCCATACTGATGTTGCCGATAGCCTGGAACTTTGCGTTTGGTACAGAGATGGCGAAGTCGCCGAGTGCCGACACGAGTCCGTTCTTTAGCAGTTCCTCAGGCATCAGGTGATGGGCCGTGCGGCGTAGTTCGGTGTGAATGTTGTCGATGAGGGGCAGCGACGGCTCGCCTTGCTCAGTCTTCATCCGTAGCAGCGACAACATGCCGCCCAGGCCGTCGTGCAGGTCGCGGGCCAGTATCTGTCTCTCCTTGGTCTCTGCCTCCAGTGCCACCTTCGCTGCCAGCAGTGCTCTCTTGCGACGGTGGACAATAACCAATAAACAATAACCAATAACCATTGTCACCAACAGGGCCACCGCCAGTCCTAACAGCCAGCGGTAGAGCGAGCGTTGCTTGTCGAGTGTGGCAATCTGCGCCTCCTTCTGGGCTGTCTCGTAGAGCACCTCCATCTGCGAGAGTCCGCTCTGGTAGTTCCTCGTGGAGAGCCGCTCCTGTAGCGTGCGTACCTTTTTTATATAGATGGATGCCTGCTCCTTGTTGCCCAGCTGCATGTATATCTGTGCCAGCAGCTCGTAGCAGCCGATGTCGCCGTAGGTAGCCTCGTCGTCGTTTTCGTGTATCGACTTGAGGACATAGTCAAGAGCCTGTTGCCAGCGGTGCTCTTCCATCGCTACCATAGTGGCGGCTGCATAGATGTCGCAGCGGGTCTCCATCATCATCTCGTCGTTCACCAGCGAGAGGGCTTCTGCCGCGTATGCCTTGGCCTTAGTCAGGTCTGTGTGGCCGTCCATCAGGTAGAACTTCGTCATCGAGGCAAGTACTTCAGGGTAGTCGCCCGTCTCTTCCGTGCGATGTGCGTGATAGTAGTCGTAGGCTGGGAGGATGGTCTGGCGGGCCTTGTCGTAGTCGCCTTCGTTGATGTATATCTTCACCAGACCTTTTCGGGGCAGTACTGCTATCAGTGAGTCGCCTGATGCCTCGCCGGTCCTGACGGCTTCCAGATACTCTGCTTCGGCCTTCTCGTTGTTGCCCATCGAGAGCCACAGTTCTGCCACGTTGTGATGCAGGATGGTCTGCGACTCCAGCCAGCCGTGCTTCTCGAAGATGGGCAGTGCCTTCTGGTAGTACTTGATGGCCAGCAGCGCCTTGTCCTGGATGTTGTAGAGATTGCCGATGGCGCCATAGAGCTGCGACAGGTTATCGTCGATGTTGCTCTCCGTGTAGCGCTTGTCGTTCTTCATCGAGTCGGTGACGGCGAGCGCCCAGAGGAAGTAGCGTTCTGCCTCTTCATACTTTTCCTGTCCGTAGTTCTGCAGCCCCAGGTTGTAGAGAGCGCTCTCACGCATGTTCTTGGCGTCCATCCTGTAGGTCAGGGCGAGCATCTCACGGCAGTAGCGGTCGTGCTTCTTGCCGTCCTTGCCCAGATAGCCGCGTATCAGGATACTGTAACAGCTCATGCGGTCTTTGTCGCTGAGGTGCTTGTTGCTTTGCAATACTTGTTCAGCCGAGTCCACTTTGGCATTGCGGTGGTCGGTATAGCCTTCTACTGTCATGCAGACAGCCAGGCACACAAAAAAGATAATTGTTCTCATTCTGCCTACAAAGTTATCTATTTTTCTCCATACTCACCACCCAAATGGGTGGAAAATCTATACTCTTACGATAAATCCACCCTTTTGGGTGGCTGTGTCACGGGGAAAAACGATTATCTTTGCGGATATAAGTGTTTAATTAATCAAAAACCTATGAATATGAAAAGACTATTATTGATTCTGATGGTGATGGTTGCTTTTGCTGCCAATGCCGATGCTCAGGGATTTCTGAAGAGGCTCAAGGACAAGGCTGTCAACGCAGTAGAGAACGCCGTAGAGCGTAAGGTGGAAAACAAGGTAGAGCGCGAGACCGACGACGCTATGGATGAGGTGCTCGACGGAAAGAAGTCCAAATCCAGCAAGAAGAGTAAGAAGAGCAAGAACGACGGCGCTGACGATGAGGAAGGCGACGACACCCCCGACGCTGTGGCTCAGAACCAGAAGAGCGATTTCGTTCGTGGCAGCGTGATTCTCTTTGAGGACGATTTCGCCAACGAGCAGTTGGGTGAGTTCCCTTCGAAGTGGGATATCAGCGACGGTAGTATCGAGGTCGCCTCTGTCAATGGCAAGAAGTATGCGCATAGCAATGCTCCGTCCAGCGTTTTCTCACCGTTGATGGAGAACATGCAGTCTTATCTGCCTGATGTCTTCACCCTCGAGTGGGATGTCTTCTATTGCAAGCCGGGCGATATTGACCAGGCAGCGCAGCAGATTACTTTCTATTCTGGGAGGGATGAAGTCGGCTATATTTATTTGATGTATCGCCCGGGTTCTCCTGATAGCTACGGTAACTATCGTCTTAAGAAGGGCGGAGGTTCCGACGACGATGTAGCTGGTCAGATTGAGTGGGATCATATCCAGAAATATGTCAAGCTTGGCCAGTGGAATCACTTTGCCATTTCGTTCAATAAGCGTGCTTTTAAGTACTATATCAACGGCAACCGTGTCATCAATCTTCCGAATGTGAAGGCTCCCAGTCGTTTTGAATACTACATTCACTACGGCGAATATCCCTATCGCGGCGTAGGTCATGTGGTCATTGCAAAAGGTGCTAAGGATCTTTATGAGAGAAATACTACTGATATGTCTGCCGTAGAGAAAGCCATTGCCGAGACGGGTAAGTTCGTCACCAACAATATCCTCTTCGAGACGGGCAAGGCTACGCTGAAGCCTGAGTCGATGGCAGAGATCCAGAAAGTTGCCGACTATATGAAGAAGAACCCGACGGTTCGCTTCGAGGTGCAGGGACATACCGACAACCAAGGCTCCGACGCCATCAACGACCCGCTCTCTCAGCAGCGTGCTGAGGCTGTCGTCAAGGCCCTCGAAGGTCTCGGCTGCGACGGCTTCAACCTCCGTGCTGTTGGTAAAGGCTCTCACGAACCCGTCGCCGACAACAAGACCGACGAAGGCCGCGCCAAGAACCGCCGTGTAGAATTCATCAAGAAGTGAGAGCAAAGATGAAAGCTCGCTTTCAATCTTTGCCGAACGCCGCAATGAATCGGCGAATCCAATTCATCAAGAAGTGAGAGCAAAGATGAAAGCTCGCTTTCAATCTTTGCCGAACGCCGCAATGAATCGGCGAATCCAATTCATCAAGAAATAAAAGGCTATGAAGAGAATTATGTTTATGTTGGCTGCGCTGCTGATGCTCAGCATGGCAGACGCCAATGCACAGGGATTCCTGAAGAAGCTGAAGCAGAAGGCCCAGGCCGCTGTCAGCAGCATCAAAGGTACAG
>ERZ842401.1007-NODE-1007-length-41413-cov-44.540887_pt1 | contig 41413 bp, 27 predicted proteins | sample MGYA00521270_ERZ842401 | MGnify/ENA primary metagenome ERZ842401 (study PRJEB31892, sample SAMEA3878208) | bioreactor metagenome | biome: Moose rumen | place: Sweden | collected 2011-10 | study: EMG produced TPA metagenomics assembly of the PRJEB12797 data set... | reverse complement strand
TCAATTTCACGGTTCTCGATGAAGCCCGTGTTACTATTGGTGATGATTGTTTCATCGGCCCTAATGTCAGCATCTACACAGCCTGCCATAGTACAGACCCTGTAGAGCGCAACTCCCGTCAGGAATGGGCAAAGCCTGTTTCTATCGGCCATAACGTATGGATTGGAGGTAGTGTAACCATCCTTCCAGGAGTAACTATCGGTGATAATGTCACCATCGGAGCAGGATCGGTAGTTACTAAAGATATCCCCTCCAATTCCGTTGCTGTCGGTAATCCCTGTAAGGTTATTAAAAATCTATGATATGACTGACTTTGATTCCATTTGGCGCACTCAGGACGAAATAAGGACAGTAGTAAATGCTGTCTTGGGTGAATGCATCTGGAATTTGGCCTATGAAGAAAGGCGTAGTGCCATCGTTCTTGAACTGACTGTTACCCTTGAAGAAGATGCCATCAGTGATTTGTGCTGCCAATTCCCGATATCTGCCGACTATGACGGGGTAGGATCAAGGGGAACAAAGTTCGTATTCTACCTTTAGAAAAAAGAATCCCATACTTGAGATTCCTTTTCCTTTTAGGGATCATCAAACTTCTTCATGGCCTCGGCCTTGATTTCGTCGCATACATTGATATAGGGTTTCATGGCCTTGTAGTCGCTATGGCACGTTCCGATTGCTGATTCCAGCGGAGGGCATCAATATGATACCCCGTTGAGAATTCAAGGCGCATGGAGAGATATGTTACTCTCATAGTTATGAGTAAATTCTCTGTAGTCAGGTTCCCGGATTGTGAACCTTTCACCTTCCTTTGCTTCAATCTGAATTTTACATCTACTTGATTACTCATCTTTACTTGAATTTTAAGTTGTTATTATAATAATGTGTAGTAAGCGTGGGGACTCTTGTTTTACACAAACTCCAGTTAATCCTCTTGCAATCCACATTCTTGACAATTTTGGCGTTTTGAACGGTAAATGACCGCATTTTCACTGAAAATACGTTAAGACGGCAGGGTTCAGATAAATCCATCGTAGTTTAAGGATGTTAATCTGCTTTTTGCGTCCCCAATCATTCTATCCATAGAATTTGCGTCCCCGTCCCCAACAGCTTTATAGCGTCCCCAAACAGCGTCCCCAAGAACATTTGCAAAGTTAAAGGGTTCATTTTTGTTATGCAAATGCTAACAAAACTTAAAAAATCAACGGATTTGACAAAAGTATGCCAAATTTGAAGTAAATTTGCCAAAAAGAAATGGCGGTGGCTTTGACTTTACACGCAATTACATGAAATTGCAGAATTTAGTTTGGCTGCCTCCAGCTCCACCAAGTGTGATGGCAAAAAGAAGCCCCGGCTTGCAAATTGCAGGTCGGGGCTTCTTTTATAATGACAATTCACTGCTCGTTGTCAATTGAAGTAGACGTATAGGCTTATCATGACGACGGCGAGAGCAAGCCAGAGTCCGACGGCCAGCTTGCTCCAACCCTCGCGGACAGGAGCGGGAATGTTATATTGGGTCTTGTCGCCATCGGTCAGGCTGATGATGACCATTGCAATAACCAGGATGACGAACAGCTCAAACGACAGCAGCATGAAGTGCGGCCAGCATAAAGAAAACTGCCAGCCCAGGATGTTGAAATAGTAGGCTATGGGCTCGTAGAGATAGAACACACCGACCGTGAGGCAGAGCACCGTGCCGATGGTCAGGGTGAAATTGGCAGCACGGGTAGTGGCCTTCTTCCAGAAGATGCCGAGCAGGAATACTGCAGCCATGGGCGGGGCAATAAAGCTGAGCACCGATTGGAAGACGTTGAAGAGGTTGAGGCCCTTGATGCTGTCGATAGCTACGGTGAGGATGATAGCAAGTACAGCACCTATCACCGTAACGATACGCCCAACATAGTTGATGCGGCGCTGTGAGGCGTCAGGACGGAAGCGCTTGACGTAGATGTCCATCGTGAAGACGGTACTTAGGGCGTTCAGGGCTGATCCGATGGTGCTGACCAGACAAGCTGTCAGCACGGCAAACACCAGTCCCACCATACCTACAGGAAACAGGTTCTCGACCATCGTCAGATAGGCTTCATCTGGATTCTCAAGGGTTGGGAACAAGGCAAAACAGATGATGCCGGGAAGGATATACAGGGTGACATCGAGTATCTTCAGCCAGCCTGTGAGGTTGGCGCCCAGCTGTCCTTCGCGCAGATTCTTGGCGGCCAGCACGGGCTGTACCATACTTTGGTCCGTACACCAGAACCACACGCCCATAACCGGATAGCCCAGCAGGATGGGGAGCCATGGGAAAGCTTCGTCGGTGTTGGGTTTGAACATCACCCAATAGTCGGCGGGTACTTTGTCAACCAGTGCCGTTATGCCACCCACACGGTCAAGGCCGACGATGACCAGCACCAGTGACACCACGATGAGCAGAATCATCTGATAGACGTTGGTATAGGCCACAGCCTTCAGTCCGCCGAGCATGGTAAAGAAGGCAGAGATGATGAGCAGTACGAGTGCGGACATCCACATGGGAATGTCGAAGACCTGTCGGATAAGGATGCCGCCGGCAAAGAGCGTCAGTGCCAGCCATGAGATGACGATGGTGACAATGGTATACCACGCAAGGATGTTGCGCGTCGATTGTCCAAATCGCAGCCCCATGAACTCGGGCAACGTATGCACCTTCGCTCCCAGATAGCGCGGTGCGAAGACGAAGGCCAGCAGGGCGATGAACACAAAGGCATACCAGGCGTAGTTGCCGCTGACGATGCCTGTGGTGAAACCTGCCGATGCCGATGCGATGAGCATGGACGGTCCGACGTTCGTCCCCCACATCGAGAATCCGATATGGTGCCAGCGCAGCGACCGTTCGGCGAGAAAGAGCGCACCCCCCTTCTTACGTTTCGTACTGGCCCACACGCCAATGGTGATGAGCACGGCGAAATAAACTCCCAGGATGAGCCAGTCGAGGCCCTGCATGTAGTGACTTTCCATATTTTTTTTCGTTATTACGTTATATCGTTATTACGATATTTCGAAGCCTTTGAATTCTTTGGTTATCTCAATAGTGACGGCACGGCTCATGTCCATGTCGTCGGTGGAGTCGACGTCATCGGGATAGAGCTTGATAAGCGAGCCGGGGCGAACGAAGACGGGCATCTGGTCGAGTGGCACCTCGACGTCGTAGTGCCAACGGCCACCCTCCAGTCGCTGACCTGTGAAGAAGTTGACCCACAGACCGTCCGGAAGGTAGATGTCGCGCCGCCCCTCACTGTTCATGACGGGACAGACGAGGAACTCGGAACCGAAGTAGTATTCATCGTCGATGGTCCACACTTGACGGTCGCCAGGATGGTGGAAGAGCAGGGCGCGCACCAAGGGATAGCCGCTCTTGCAAGCCAGCTCGCTCTGTTCCACGATGTAGGGAATGATGCGGTAGCGCAGCTTCCACCAACGCTTGACGATGGGGGCTATGGCAGGATAGTGCCAGGGTTCGCGCTTACAGGTGCCGTGGTATCGTATATGACTGGAGAAGACGCCAAACTGAGTCCACCGCACATAGACGTTCTCGTCGATGGGCGAGTTCATGAAGTCGGGTGTGGAATGGAACCCCGGCACGTCGTGGCTCCAGAAGGCAAAGCCGCTCAAACCGAAGTGCAGGCCTCCCTTTAGCGAACCGGCCATTCCGTCCCACGACGATTCCGAGTCACCACCCCAATGCAATGGGTAACGCTGACAGCCAGCCCAGGCGGCGCGTGCCCAGATAATGCTGTCACCCGTCACCTCCTTGGTGGCTTCATAGGCGGCGCGCTGGTAGAGTAGGGCATAGAGGTTGTTCAGTCGCTCAGGCGCCATCGCATGGTATTTGTGGTCCATGTGAATGTTCTCCCCGAAGTCGGTCTTGATGCACTTCACGCCCATGTCCAATAGCGGTTTTAGCAATTGGTTCTTGTACCATGCCGTTGCCTTGTCGTAGGTGAAATCGATGGTGCCGGCGTAGTCGAGGGCGGAGAAATTACTACTGCCACTCGTGTTATCATCGGCGTTTTTGTCGGCGGCAAAACCGTCGCCGACATTAACCGGCTGACTGATATACCCGTTCTTCTTGGCCTCGTCCAATTGCTCAGCACCTTGGGCCACGTATGGCAACTGCCACAGGCTCACCTTGAAGCCCTTGTCGGCGAGTCTTTTTATAAACCCCTTGGGGTCAGGGAACCGCTCAGGGTTGAACTTCCACTCGCAGAGCCAGTCGGTACGGAACCAGCCAGTGTCTAAATGGATGACGTCGCAGGGATAATGCTCGTGGCGCAGCCGGTTGCATATCTCGTTGACTTCGTCAGCCGAGAAGTAGGTCATACGGCTCATCCAAATACCGAACGACCACAATGGAGGCATCGCCGGAAATCCCGTCAGCATGCGGTAGCCACGTAAGATTTCCTCTGGGCTTTGTCCACCGATGAGAAACACGTCAAGTGTGGCATGGTCGTTTAGGAACTGTACCGAGCGTGTGGAATGGTCGGCCAGCGACAGCTTGCAGTAGTCGCTGGTATGGAAGAAGGCTCCGTACATGCGACTCGACAGGTAGAAGGGGATGTTTTTGTAGCAACGGCGGTTGTTCACGCCCTGGCCGTCTTGGTTCTTCAACTGGAACGTCTGGCCGCTGAGGTCCATCTTACGGAAGCGCTCGCCTGTGCCCACGAAGTGCTCGTCGCGGGTACAGCGGAAACTGATGGTGGCGCGCTCGGGATGTTTTGTTGCGATAAAGTCGCAACCTGCAGAACAAAAACCTAATGGCAGAGCGTCGTAGCGGGGAGGCGAGAAGTGGTCGTCGCTGAGGGCGATACCCTTGTGTTCGTCACCATCAGGATAGAAGGTGATAAAGGGTGCCGGTTGTGGTGCGGGTAGCAGGTCGCTCCAGTGGTCGAGACGTGGGGCGTTGAGGTCGATGGTGGCCAACTTTTTGCTGTTGGTGGCGATGACATCACCACCAACGTAACGAAGGGGCACCCGCTTGATGTCGGGGCTGAACTGCAGCATGTCGTCATGCTCCGTCATCTCGTCACCGCTCATGGTGGTGAAAAGACGGATAATATTAGGCTCATAGGCGCGGATGATGAGGTCGTATGACTGTTGCTTGGCGCTGGTGTCAGGTGCCATGTCCTCTTGCTGTAGTTGCTTCTGATAGGGGATGGTGACGACGATGTCGCCGTCGCGTTCTTCGATGCTTGTCGGCGCGTAGGCCTTCCACAAGGCTTCGTCCTTCTGCAACGAAGGGTCAAAGTCCATGAAGTCGAAGAGATGGTAGTTGGTTTGTTTCATTGCTTGAATATGAGGTTAGGTCCGGGGTGATTGTCGCCGATTTCGTCACGACGAATCATGCGGTCTTCAGTTGTATTGTTCTCTATTGTAAAACCATCGGTGTGGGCATCGAGGTAGATGCGGAAGCCGCGGTCGTTGGTAGCATAGGGAGCATGGGAGGGTGCACTGATTATGTTGCCGCTGATGACGGAACCGGGCTGGTTGCTGAGCGTATAAATGCCGCCGGCATCGTACAACTGGCGGGCATAGTTTTTGACGCTGTTGCCCGTGATGATGTTATTCTCCATGCCCGTTTTGTGGGGTGTCCATCCCCAGCCGACGCAGATACCGGAGTAGCTGAGGAAGTTTACGTAGTTCCTGCTGATGGTGCAGTGGCGTACATAGCCCAATGCAATGCCTACGGCTCCCCAGTCCTCGTTGGCAACATCCACAACGAAGTTTTCATGGATGGTAAGCCGTTGGCAGCGTTCTGCTAAATGCTGATAGGGACGATGCACCTCCATTGGACTCTCTGCAAACGAACCGCCCATGATGGCCGTGCCGCCAATGTTGCCGAAGGTGCATTTCTGTACTACACAGTCGCTGACGTTGTCGACAAAGTCCAAGGCCGTAGCGGCCAGATTCTCGAACACCACCGAATAGAAGTCTACGTGGTGGGCATTGCGCACGGTGACAGCACTCACGGGGCGCTCTATCCAGGCCTGGTTTTCGAGTTCTTTGTCCCAGGGTAAACCTGGGACGGCAAGCTTATAGGCATCCACGAGGGGAAAACCGCCCTGCAGGGTGACGTGCCCTTTGTGTAACGGACGGTTCCAGCAAGTCTTGTTGAAAGTAATACCTTCGAAACGTACATAGTTGGCTCCGTCCACAATCACCAATTGCTCAATGCCGTCGCGCTGTTCGGTGGTGCGAAGCAGGAAAGAGCTGTTGCCCTTCTCACCGCCAATGACGGGCTGTGGCCATGGATGTTCGAACTCCAGTCGGCTCTCGGGCTCCATAAACGAAACAATGGTTTTGTCGCCCTCCACCTTCATCTCCTTGACTCGCAGGATGGCAATGGCCCACCGTTGGTGTACCACCATTTCGAGCGGGGGATTCTTCAAAGCAAAACCTTGGAGCACAGAGTCGGGTGGAGTGGGTATGGTGATGGTGCGAGCCTCTTTGTCGAAGGCTATCATGCGCTCCATGCCCTGCTTGGGCCACACTTGTGTGTGCTGTTGTCGGGCATCACCACAGATGACGCTCTTATGATTCTCTCCAATACCACGGATGACGAGTGGTGACTCCTTGGTGCCGCTGTCCTCAGGACGCAGGAAGAACGGTTCCTGCATGTAGTAGCGGCCTTCTTGCAGCGTGATGGTGATGCCGCCTTTACAGCGTGGATCGTTGGTGCGCCGCCACTCGCGGGCCTGGCGGAGGGCATCATGGATGCTCTCGCCATCGCGGACAATAATGTCGCCGGCAAGGGCGTGACAGGCCAGGAGGGTGGTAAGTAGACAGGTTGGCAGTCGTTTCATGGGTAGTGTAATCATATATTATTATGAAGACGGACGGCTATTTATTTTGTCATCTGAAAATTAATTCGTACCTTTGCGACGTTTAACATAACAGAACACAATGAAAGACATCAAGCGCATCGTACTGACAGGCGGACCGTGTGCAGGCAAGACCACGGCGCTGGTTCGCATCATCGAGCATTTCTCGAATCTTGGATTCAAGGTTTTCACCGTCCCCGAGGTGCCCACCATGTACAGCCAGGGGGGCTGGAGCTACCTGACACCCAACCCCAACCTGTATTACGAGGGCGAGCTGGCCATTCTCGAGACCCAGCTGTCGTTGGAGAATAGTTTTATGCGGTTGGCTGAGACGTGTACCAAACCGACGTTTATCGTCTGCGACCGCGGCACGATGGATATTTCGGCATATATCGCCCCGGAGATGTGGGACGAACTCTGCCAGAAGTGCCATACCGACTCCAACCAGTTGCGCCACCGCTACGATGCCGTCTTGCACCTGGTGAGTGCTGCCGACGGCGCCGAGCAGTACTATACCGTCGCCACCAATTCCACGCGCTACGAGCAGGCCAACGAGGAGGGCCTGCGGCTGGCCCGTGACCTGGACAAGAAGGTGAACCGCGCCTGGACGGGGCATCCCCACCTGCGTGTCATCAACAACCACGACAACTTCGACACCAAAATCAACCGCGTGCTGAAGGAAATATCCAACGTGCTGGGTATTCCGCAGCCCATAGAGGACGAGCGTACCTATATCGTGGAACTGACGGGACCGCTGCCCGAGAGCATTGAGAGCGAGATATGCCAGACCTACCTGGTGGCCGACCCTGACTGCGAGGTGCGCCTGCGCCGGCGCAACTGGCATGGCGAGGTGGTCAACGTGCACAAGACGAAGAAACGCCTCTCGGCCACGGAGGTGCTCGAAACAGAACGCCAGGTCAGCAACGCCCTCTACGAATCGCTGCTGCAACAGGCCGACCCCTACCGTGCCACTATCCTCAAGACGCGCCGCAGCTTCATCTGGCGGGGACAGTATTTCGAGATAGACACCTTCCATGCCCCTGTCGACAACCTCGTCATTCTGCAGACCAAGGGCGTTGCCCAGCAGGAGAGCGTCAACTTTCCGCCCTTCATCCGCGTCATCAAGGACGTGACGGGCAACCCGCAGTACTACAACTACAACATTGCTTTGAGGAAATAAGGACCTCCGTACACTGGAAATGCCTGTTCGCTGAAAAAAAACGACCGTTCGCTGAAATCTTTCGGCGGACGGTTAAACTTTTCATACCTTTGCAACGTCAAACCCATGTCAACAGACAACAGACATAAATACAACGAACTAAAAAATTTAAGAAAGATGAAAAAGATTGTTTTAACATTGGTAACCCTCCTGTCAATGACGACAGCAATGGCTCAGAGTGACAACCAGCAGCAGAAGGCCAACCGTCCGGAACCCAAGCAGCCCACACCAGAGATGATGGTGGAGCGCATGGCCAAAGAGCTGAACCTCACCGACGACCAGAAGACGAAGGTGCTGGACCTGAACAAGGAGTACGAGGCACGCATGAAGAAGATTCTCAGCGCCGACCAGTACAAGCAGTACCAGCAGATGCGCCATCCGCGTGGTGGCCGTCCTGGCGGTCAGAAAGGCGGTCGCCGCGGATTCCCTCCCGGTGAGCAGCGCATGGAGCAGGGTGCCAACAAGTAAGGATGACGTTTGCTTCAGAGCATGGGACGAAGCGGATGTGTCGCGGGTGCGACGCGTCCGCTTCTCTTTTTTTGCTTGCCGCCGCGAGGTGACATATTTGTCGCTTGTCCGTCATATTAAATATAATAAATAGGATAATGGTATGAACAAACGCATTCTTATGTTTTTTGCCAGTTGCGCCCTGGCAGCAGCGGCAAGTGCACAGGGACTCGCCGACATGAGCCACAGCCGGCAGGCCATGCTCCACAACCTGCCCTTGGGTGCTACACAATGGACGGGCGGCTTCTGGGGCGAGCGCTTCAACATGCTGTCGACGACCGGTGTCTGGTCGATGTGGGACACGTGGAACACCCCGTGGGAGACGCTCGATGCCGATGGCAAGCATGGCTCGCACGGCTTTGCCAACTTCCAGGTGGCTGCCGGCACCATCCAAGGTAAGCACCACGGACCTCCCTTCCACGACGGCGACATGTACAAATGGCTTGAGGCCTGCGCCTCGGTATACGCCATTACGAAGGATGCCAAGCTCGATGCCCTGATGGACCAATTCATCGAGCAGGTAGCACTCGCCCAGCGAGCTGACGGCTACATCCATACCCCCGTGGTCATCAGCGAGCGCCTCCAAGGCATCGACAGCCATGCCGTCACCGAGAATGCAGCAGGCATCGAGATAGGCAAAGACCAAAAGCATGCCTTTGCCTCGCGACTGAACTTTGAGACTTACAACCTCGGCCACCTGATGACGGCTGGTATCGTTCATAAGCGCGCCACGGGCAAAACCACCTTATTTAATTGCGGCAAGAAGGCTGCCGACTTTCTCTACAACTTCCTGACCAACGATGCCGCCGAACTCTCACGCAACGCCATCTGTCCGAGCCACTATATGGGTGCTGCCGAGATGTACCGCGAGACGGGCGACGAGAAGTATCTGACGCTGGCCAAGGGACTCATCGCCATCCGCGACAGCGTCACCAACGGCGAGGACCACAACCAGGACCGCCATAAGTTCCGCGACCAGTACGAGGCCATGGGCCATGCCGTGCGTGCCAACTACCTGTATGCCGGCGTCGCCGACCTCTATGCCGAGACCGGCGAGGCACAGCTCATGCGCAACCTCAGCGCCATCTGGGATGACATCGTCAACCATAAGATATACATTATGGGCGGCTGCGGTGCCCTCTATGACGGTGTGTCGCCCGACGGCACCACCTACGACCAGCCCTCTATCCAGCAGATTCACCAGGCCTACGGCCGCCAGTTCCAGTTGCCGCAGGAGTCGGCCCACAACGAAATCTGTGCGCAGATAGGCATGATGCTCTTCTCGTGGCGTATGTTCCTGACTACGGGCGACACTAAATACGTCGACAACATCGAGAACGAACTGTATAACGGCATCCTCAGCGGCATCTCGCTCGACGGCCGAGACTTTTTCTACACTGAGGCCCTGCGGCGTACCAAGGAGTTCCCATACACCATGCGCTGGCCCAAGCACCGCCAGCGTTACATCTCCTGCTTCTGCTGTCCGCCAAACACGCTGCGCACGCTCTGCCAGGCCCAGGAGTATGCCTACTCCATCAGTGGCGACACCCTTTGGGTAAACCTCTACGGTCAGAACGTGCTGAAAACCAAGGACCTCGAGGTGGAGCAGCAGACCAGCTACCCCTGGGACGGTCGCATCACGCTGACCGTCAGGAAGGCCAAGCGGTTGGCTAGTATCCGTATGCACATCCCCAGCTGGAGTACGAACATGTCGCTGAAGTTGAACGGCCAGCCCATTCTCGCTGAGGACCTGCGCCAGCCCCGCAAATGGAAGAAGGGTGATACGATAGAACTCGACCTGCCCATGAAGGCCCGTTTGGTTGAGGCCAACCCGCTGGTGGAGGAAGCCAAGAACCAGATTGCCGTCGTGCGTGGCCCCATCGTCTACTGTCTGGAAGGACAGGACATCGAAGGCGACCATCGCATCAATGACATTGCCATACCCGCCGACATCCAGTTTACGGAGAAGAAGATTACCATCTGTGACCGCGACATGGTTGTCCTCGAAGGTGAAGCGTTGCTGGTGAACAACGACCCCTGGTTCAACAACCAGCTCTACCGCGACCTGCGTCCCGTCGAGAAAAAGAAGGTGAAGATTCGTCTCATTCCTTATTACGCTTGGGACAACCGAGGCATCGACGACATGTCGCTCTGGCTCCCGCTGGCAAGATAGCCCTATTCATTACTAATATTAATTAACTTATTCAAATGAAACGAACAAACAGGACGAGCCTTTTGAGGCAGACAATGACGCTGTTGATGCTGCTCCTCATGATGGGAATGCAGGCACAGACAGCCCGTAAATTCACTCTTGACCTGACGGATGATGGCAAGGCACAAATGGTGTGTTTCCTGCCGCAGACACCTTCGGGAAAGGCCATTGTGGGCATACCTGGTGGTGGCTATTCCGTGTTGTCGAACGGCCACGAGGGCGTGATGGCTTCCGACTGGCTCAACCAGCAGGGTATTGCCTATTTCGTGGTGAACTACCGCCTGCCCGAGGGCGACCGCACCAAGCCCGTCAGCGACGTCGAGAAGGGCTTCCGCATCGTGCGCGACTCTGCCCAGGTGTGGGGCATCAATCCGCATGACGTGGGTATTATGGGCTTCTCAGCTGGCGGTCACCTGGCGTCGGTTATCTCCACGCATGCTGCTTTCGATGTGCGTCCTGACTTCACCATTCTGTTCTATCCCGTCATCTCGATGGACGAGCGTGTGTCGCACATCTGGTCGTGCCGCAATTTCCTCGGCGAAGACCAGAAGAATCCTGCCATCGTGCACGACTTCTCGACGATGAATGCCGTGCACCGCCACCTGACACCCCCGGCTCTGATTGTATCGGCCAGCGACGACCGCCTTGTACCTTTTGTCACCAACGGACTGGAGTACTATAAGTCTATGCGCCTGGCCGGCAACGACTGTGCCATGTATGTTTATCCAACTGGTGACCACGGTTTCGGCTTTGGTCCTTGGTTCAAGTATCACGACCAGTTGCTCACCGACATCGGCAATTGGCTGAAGGCCCGTCAGACTCCTAAGCCCGATGCTATCCGTGTGGCCTGTATTGGTAACAGCATTACCGAGGGTTTTGGCATCGATATGTGTGGCGCTTACGGCTATCCTGCTGAGTTGCAGAAGATTTTAGGCAAGGACTACTGGGTAAAGAACTTCGGTGTTAGCTCCCGCACGATGTTGAACAAGGGCGACTTTCCTTATATGAACGAGCTGGCGTGGCAGGATGCACAGGCTTTCAAACCTGACGTGTTCATCATCAAATTGGGTACTAACGACTCGAAGCCCGAAAACTGGCAGTATGGCGCTGAGTTCCGTCAGGATCTGGAGCAGATGATTCTCACGCTGCGCCCTGATTTGGCCCAGCCTGCCAGCAAGAAAGCCAAGAAGGCCAAAAAGAATGTCGTAGCCGTTCCAGCCAAGCCGCAGATAATTCTCTGTACGCCCATCCCGGCCTTTAAGTCGACATGGAACATCAGCGACCAGGTCATTACCAACGAGATTATCCCCATCCTTCAGGAGGTGGCCAAAAAGTATGGCCTGCAGGTCATCGACCTGCACACCCTCTATGCCAACGACGGTGACAAGATGCTCGCCGACGGCATCCACCCCGATGGCAAGGGTGCACGCCGCATGGCCGAGATTATTGCCGCCGAAATGAAAAAATAAGGAAAAATGCGCATCAAACTTTTTCTTATCACGATGTTTAGCAGCTTGTGTATGCAGGCTGCTGACATCTACATCACGCCCGACTCGTCGCTGACAGATGCTGTGCGCCGGGCACGTGAGATACGACGGCTGGGGCAGGCCTCGGAGGTCACTATCCACCTCGGACATGGAATCTATCATTTATACGAGCCCGTCATTTTTCGACCTGAGGACAGTGGACTGACTATAGAAGGCCATGATGCTATCATCAGCGGTGGCGTGGACATAAACATGTGGAAGACACAAGGCCAACTCTATGTGGCAGACATTCCTGACTTCAACGGACGGCCTGTTGACTTCCGTCAGTTGTGGAGAAATGGGGATAAAGCCATCCGCGCCCGCGATGTGAGTGACTTTGAGCAGATGAACCGCATTCTGACTTACGACAAGAAGAATCAAATTTTGTGGATACCCAAGGCTGCAGCCGCTTCACTGCTTCAGGAAGACAAAGCCAAGGAAGGCTGTGAGTATGTCGAGATGGTGCTGCACGAGATGTGGTGTACATCCAATCTGCGCATCAAGTCGCTCACTCCCCGAGGCGACTCTGTTGCCGTGCGTTTCCACGACCCGGAGGCAAAGATACAGTTTGAGCATCCGTGGCCTTCACCCATGACACCCAATACGGGTCATCCCTCACCTTTTTATATGACCAATGCCAAACCGTTGCTCGACAGTCCTGGAGAGTGGTATCATGACATCCGAGAGCACAAACTGTATTATTATCCGCGTGAACAAGAGGCTACGATGAAAGTCCTGCTTGCTACTTATCCCGTTCTTGAGACCCTTGTCGAGGTGGTCGGCACAGCAGATCATCCGGTGCGCGACATCACCATAAAAGGCGTAACCTTCAGTCATACTACGTGGATGCGCCCTTCGGAAAAAGGCCACGTCCCCCTGCAGGCAGGCATGTACCTGACGGAGGCCTATAAGCTGCGTCCGCAGATTGACCGCAAGAATAACCACAAGCTTGACAATCAGGGTTGGTTGGGTCGTGCCGATGCGGCTGTAGAAGTCAGACATGCAGAGAACATCAGTTTTGAAGGGTGTCATTTCGAGCACCTCGGAGGCTCGGGTCTCGACTATGTAATAGGATGTAAAGGTGGAAAAGTAAGCCACTGCCAATTCAACGACATTGCCATGAACGGCCTTGTAGTAGGCTCCTTCTCGCCCGAAGGTCTGGAGACCCACCTGCCGTACCAGCCTGCCGACTTCCGCGACGTATGCACCGGACAGCAGGTCACCAACTGCCTCTTCCACGACGTCACCAACGAAGACTGGGGTTGTGTGGCCATCGCTGCAGGCTACGTCAGCGGCATCGACATCGAGCACAACACCATCCACGACGTCTCTTATACAGGCATCTCGCTGGGGTGGGGATGGAATCGCGACCTGGTGTGCATGAAGGACAATACGGTACATGCCAACCTCATCTACGACTACGCTCAGCACATGTACGACTGCGCAGGCATCTATACCCTTGGCAACCAGCCGGGAACCGTCATCAGCGAGAATGTGGTGCGCGACATAGCCAAGCCCTCCTACGTCCACGACCCCAACCACTGGTTCTACCTCTATACCGACGAGGGCAGCAGCAACATCACCATCAAGGACAACTGGACGCCTGAGGAAAAATACCTTCAGAATGCCAACGGACCTGGCAACGTCTGGCTGAACAACGGCCCCCAGGTAGCCGACTCCGTCCGACTGGCCGCCGGCCGCCACTGATGTAGTCTCTTGTCATTTTCTGTTCTACCCCCCGGCAGCTACGGGCAGTATGTCCCGCGGCTACGGAAAGTATGCCTTGCGCTATCGGATTTTATGCCCCATAGAGGCATAAAATCCGATAGCGCAAGGGGGAAAACGACCTTAAATTGCGGATTTTTCTTGCCAGTGTCGGAATTTATCGCTACCTTTGCAGCCATTATTTGGAAAGAAGTATGAAGGAAGATTACGGCAGAGCGACCTGGATATGGTATCCAGGCGACTTTGAGATATGGCTTGGCAACATTTTCAACAACCGGCGCACGGAGCGCGGGGCGATGTTTCCGCCGTTCTGGAAACAGGACTCGCACTACGTGACGGTGGAGTTTTCGAAGACCTTCACGCTGGATGCCGACGAAACCATCACCATCAAGAGCGAGGGCCGCTACAACCTGGCTCTCGATGGCAAGCTGCAATTTGGCATGCCCTCGTCATTCGTGGTGCCCAAGGGCGAACACCGGCTGAACCTGAAGGTGTGGAACCAGACCACTCCTCCAGCCCTCTTCATCGACGGCAAGACTATCAAGAGCGACTCCACCTGGCTGGCCACTTACGAGGACAAGCTGTGGATTGACGAAAACGGTGTGGCCCACGGCTCGGGCATCTATGTGCCTGCCGCCCACTGGAGCTTTGACAGCATTGACACACCGCCCTCCGGCTACCACCTGATGACGAAGGAACAGCGACCAGTCAGCGAACGGGACGGACTATACGATTTCGGACGTGAGACCTTCGGCTACCTGAAAGTTAAGGGGCTGAAAGGCTGTGTCCGCATCTTCTACGGAGAAAGTGCCGAGGAAGCGTTGGACAAAGAGCACTGTGAGACCCTTGACGTGCTGTGCGAGGGAGGAAAGACAGATAGCAAGGCTTTCCGCTATGTCTATATAGAGAAGGAGCCGGGTGCCACCTACGACGACGTGCTGATGGACTACGAATATGCGCCGTTCGACGAGTATCACAGCGGCTCGTTCCGCTGCTCGGACGACTTGCTGAACAAGATATGGGATGTCGCTGCGTACACGATGGACCTGACTACCCGTGAGTTTTTCATGGATGGCATCAAGCGCGACCGCTGGACGTGGTCGGGCGACGCCATACAGTCGTACCTGATGAACTACTACCTGCGCTTCGATACCGAGTGCGTCAAGCGCACCATCCGCCAGCTGCGTGGAAAAGACCCCGTGACGGCCCATGTCAACACCATCATGGACTACACGTTCTACTGGTTCAAGTCGGTGCTGGACTACTACGAGTACACGGGCGACGTGGACTTTGTCCGCGAGATGTGGCCCCGCATGGTGACGTTGATGGACTACGTCGAGGGTCGTCTCAACGCCGACGGCATGGCCGAGGGTCAGCCCGACGACTGGATATTCGTCGACTGGGTGGACTTCCCCATGCACAAGCGCGGAACGCTGTGCTTCGAGCAGATACTGTTCTGCAAGGCCCTGGAGACGATGGCCCGCTGTGGCAAGCTGCTGGGCGTCAAGAGCGACTACCGCGTCAAGTCGGAAGAGTTGCGCAACAAGATTAAGCAGACCTTCTGGAGCTACGACCGGAAAGCCTACTACCACGCCATTGAGGACGGCCAGATGAACCACCAGATAACGAAGTTCCCCAATATGTTTGCCATCCTCTACGGGCTGGCCTACGAGGAGGAGCGTCAGGAAATCATGCACAGCGTGATGCTGAACCCCGCCGTCGATGCTATCACGACGCCCTACATGCGCTTCTACGAGCTGGAGACGCTCTGTCTGGACGGTCGCCACGAGCAGGTGTTGGACGAGATGCGCGACTACTGGGGCGGCATGCTGGCCGAGGGTGCCACGTCGTTCTGGGAGAAGTACGTCCCCACGGAGCACGGCACGCAGCACCTGACCATGTACGGCCGGCCCTACGGCAAGTCGCTGTGCCATGCCTGGGGTGCCTCGCCCGTCTACCTGCTGGGTAAGTACTATCTCGGCGTGCGGCCCACCAAACCGGGCTATGAGGAATTTGAGGTGCGCCCTGCACTGGGCGGCCTGGAGTGGATGGAGGGCGACGTGCCCACGCCCCACGGGCTGATACACGTCCACATGGACCGCCACCAGGTCACCGTCCGTGCTACCGCGGGGCGGGGCTGGCTCATCGTGGGCGACAGGAAGATGCCGATTACCGCGGACGAACCCGCCGTGATGACAATAAACAATAAACGTTAGACAATAAACAATAAAGGTTGTTTTAGTTTCGCATGTTCAGGAACCTCCGAAAACATATCCTCACCGTTGGAATGCCGGCCTTGCTGTTGCTGGGCATGGTGTCGGCGGGAGCCAGGACGGGCAGTCCCAGGCGCCAGCTTAATGCCAACCGGCTGGATACGCTGACGCTGGGCGAACGGTTCTCTATCCGAACCAATACCTTGGACTGGATAGCGCTGACGCCCAATATCGGAGCGGAATTTACCCTGGGCGACAAGAACTGGCATCGTTGGACGCTGGGTGTCTATGGGCGTTGGAATCCCTCGACGAAAACGCATACCCCTACATATAGCGTCTATGACCTGGCGGATGTACGAGGCGAGGTTCGCCGTTACTGGCATGCCCGGAACCGAGTGCGCCGTTCGTTCTTTTACGGTTTCTATGCCACCTATGGCTCTCACGATTTCAAGCTCAGCGAGACCGGCTATCGTGGCACGCACGTGGCCCTGGGACTGAAGGCAGGCACTATTGCTCCCTTGTATGGCTATAGAAACGGCAGTCACCTGGACTTGGAGCTTGCCTTGAACGTGGGTGCCGTCCTCGCCAATCAGGAGGAATACCAGAAAACTGACGGTCGCTATGTGACGACGCGTGGAAAGGAAGGCTTCCGTCTGACATGGACGCCGCTGACGTACGTCATTACCAACGACGTGCTTCAGGTTAGCTTCGTCTATCACTTCGGCCCCTCGGTGGCCAACCGCTACAAACGGCGCATTGCCATCGACGAGCGCTATCGCCAGCACCTGAACGATGTTCAGACGCGTCGCGACTCCACCCGTCGTGCCGACCTCCAGCACCGGCAGGAACGCCGTGACTCGCTGGAAAAGGCCGACTATGAGCGTCGCTTCGAGAAGCAGCGCTTGGAACTGGATAGGAAATATATCAACGACTCGCTTCAGCAAGTCAGGAAAATGAATAAACTGAAGGAATGAAAGGCTTGGACAGGATGAGGAGATATATCATGGCAGTCATCGTGCTCGGACTGTCGGCAACTGCGAAGGCACAGGTGCTGGCAGTTTCTACTGATGTGGCCTGGCTTGCCACGCAAACCTATAATGCCGCTGCCGAACTGACCATTTCCAGCCGTAGCACCCTGGGCCTAAACATCATGGGCAACTACCATCCGTGGGCCTTGCACGACATGCGAATGATAGTCCTCCAACCCGAATGGCGCTATTACTTCAGCGGCCGTGCTATGGCCTATCACTATGTGGGCATTCATGGACTTGTTGCCAACTACGATTTTGTTTGGAAGGACGAGCGCCATCATGGCGATGCTATTGCAGGCGGTTTTACGCTGGGCTATGCGCTGCCGTTGTCCGAGCGTTGGAATGTCGATTTTCATGCTGGTCTCGGACTGGCTTTCTACCACGAAGAGGCTAAGTCGGTGGGTACCATGATACTGCCTACCCGCATAGGAGTTTCCTTGTCGTATATACTCAGATGACCGAAGAACGAACATGACAGAAGCATATAGCAAACATATTTGGCACCTGGGGCTGTTGGCCGTCTTGATGACGTTTTCCGTCATCCCGTCGGCTCACGCACAGGTCATGCATATTTCGGGTCAGGTCTATCGGGTCATGAAAACCATCGACGGCGGCACGCAGAATGTCCCCGTCAGCATCCCCGTTCACGTCTTTGACAACAGTGCCGAGGCTCAGCGTCAGGCTCGCGAGTACCGTGAGCAGTCATCGCGTCAGGGCGGCTATGCTACCATCAAGAGCAACGACGTGGTGACTCCCGACTATGAAGGCCACTACGAGGCCGACGTGGCCATGGGTGGTGCGCTGATGGTGATTGATGAGGGAACCCCCATCATTGTCAAACTTGGCAAGAAGCTGACCTACGACATTGTCCTGAAGAGTGAGGCGTCGGACGGTATCCTGCTGAAGAATACCGATGTCTTCGGTGAGCGCAAGGGACTGAAGGTGCGTGAGTTGCCACCTGTCGACGACGGCCCCAGCCTGCATTGGAACGTGTCCATCGCCATTCCCGAGGGTTTTGGCAGCAAACATGCCCGACTCATCTTCCAACCCGCCGTCATCGACTGCCAGACAACGGATACCGTCCAGTATCTGGAACCCCTCGTCTTTGAGGGCAAGGCCTATCATCTGGCACAGGTGCGCCGCAAGAGTTTCGACTATCAGCGCAACGACTCGCTGGCACCCTATAAGGCTCCCGACTTGCTGACCGACAAGGCATTCTCGTTCCAATGGGAGTCCGTCTTCCCCAAACCCAATCCTGACAAGACCTACAAATGGGTGTCGACCATCCGGTTGGAAGACTACACCGACGTCTACTATGACGACGACAGCAAGCAGGGTACATGCAACAGCCGAAAACCGTGGAAGATGCTCGATGTGGGCTTTGCCCGTAAGGACATTGTCCTCGACGAAGAATACTATGAACAGGCGCGTGCGCAGATTCGTGAGACGGCACGTGACCTGCAACTGACATTCGACATTGGTACGGCGTGTCTGACCGAAGACTCCCTGAACATGATGACCATCAACCACCTGATACGCGAGTTACGCTCCTACGGGCGCCAGCTGATGAACGTCAGGGTGCAGGGTACGGCATCGCCCGACGGTCATGCTGAGCGCAATGCCGAGTTGGCCAATCAGCGTGCGCAGAAGGCACTCAGCATGATTGGTCCCTATGTGGGCTCTGCCAGCACGCAGATAGCTGCGCCCAAGGTATATACCTGGAACGATGTTGCCGACTCGTTGCAGCGTCGCGGCTATGGCATGGAGGCGTCGGAACTCAGGACGCTGGCCGCGCAGAATGCCGTCGCAGGCATCCGTCGCATGATGGAGAGCAACCCCGCCATTTCCGAAATCCTGCAGAGGCAGCGTCTCATGAAGTGTGCCTATACCATTCGGCAGAACAAGGTGATGGACCCTGAGGAGGCATTGTGGGCCTACTACCACGACAAGTCGTATGCCGAAGATGGCGATAACCGTTTCTCCAATGGCGACTACTATCACTTGTTCCGGCAGATTACCGACACCGCCGAGTTGCACAAGCTGACCGTCCGTGCCTACCGTGAGATGAAAGACCGTCCGGGATTCAAGTACAGTCCCTTCGGTGCCTATGTCGCCAACCGCATGGCGTGCTATGCCATTGAGCGCGGTCAGGTGGACACGCAGCTGCTGGCTCCCTTTGTCGATTTGAAGTCGGGGTTGGAGGCGCGCCGTCAGATTGCTTTCGACAACGAGTACCGCTATACCGTCAACCGCCGTGAGTTGGTCGCCAACCAGGCCGTCATGCTCTTCCGCTCCTTGAATTTGGGAGCTGCCGCCCACTTGGCTGCCAAGTTGCCGGATAGCGACGAGTTCCGCGACATCAAGATGTTTACCGACTTGGAGACGCTCTTCTTCAAGCAGCATAAGACTGCCGACGAGCAGCAGCGGGCCATGCGGGCATTGGAATACGCCATGCAGAGCGGTGAGGTAAACCGGGCCGTGCTGCTGTTTGAGCTGTCGCCGGAACTGGGTAAGACGTTTGAGGAAGTGGAGCCCGTGGTCGATGCCTTGCCTGACGACAATCCCAAGAAATGGTATCTGAAGGGCGTCATTGCTGCCAACGGTTCTGAGACCTCTGAGGATAGCTTCATGGAACTGGCGGCCAAATACGGTGCCGCCAAGGCCCTCAGCATGGAGGAAAACATGCTGCCGTCGTTCCTCGGCTACATGCAGCATTGCTTCGACCTGGACGGCAGTTTCTACTCACGCTTCTACGTGTCGGACGCCAACATCAGCGACGAAATCAAGAACAAGTATCCTTACGACCCGAAGCGTGCCGACGAGTATCGTGAGAAATTCAATATGCTGACGCAGGAAGGAGACGGAAGTGAGGACAAACAGGAAGGAGGTGACCATGAGGAGTAGTTGCATCACTCGTTTCCTGCACCAGCTGACCATCGTGGTGCTGCTGACGGCTCCGGTCCTGCAGCTGGCCGCACAGGAGGACCTGGAACAGCATCCTCGCAACTTCAACGCTCTGCGCTTCTCGCTGGACAAGCGCCACCGCTATACCGGCGACACGCTCCGGCACGCCAGAACCTTCGTCAGCTTGGGTGGAGGATTACGCCACCTGGGGGGCGGGGCAGACGCGGAGAGCAACCCCTCGCTCAGCGTCCTGAATCTCCATATCGGTCAGCAACTCTCTCCGCTGCATGCCCTTCGGTTGGGCGTCGGTGGTGGCGTGGGCTACTATCGGCAGCAGACAGAACAATCCGCTCCGGCGGGTTTACCCCGCCGGCAGATAACGATGTTGCATGCCGATGCCGACTACTTGTTCAGCCTCTCGTCCTATGTGTTGGGGTATCGGCCGGAGCGTGCCCTTGACGTTTCTGCTGTCTTAGGTGTCGGCGCAAGCCGGATGACGGGGGGAAACCAGGCGTTCGACTTCCATGGCGGCCTACAACTGAAGTTCTTTGCCGGTCCTCATGCAGCTATCACCGCCGAACCCTATGTGATGTTGGCCAACAAGTCCCTCTCGCCGACGGCCACAATGCGCAACTGGCATAAATACTCCGTCGACTACGGCATCAACTTGTCATATGTCTACTATTTCGACAATATGTTGACGGCCCCTGCGCTGACGGGTACGTTCAAGAAACTGTTTGCTCCGGCGGGTTCTCCCCGCTGGCTGCGCGGCGATTCAACCGACGTGGCGCAGCGCCGCCCCCTGTTCCTGCAGTATGGCGTGGGACTGGAGGGTGTCACCTCGTTCGCCGGGCGCTCGTGGTCGCAGACAACGGGGGCAGCCTATTCGCTGGCCTTTGGCGGTTGGCTGTCCTCGGCCGTCGGTCTTAGGGCAGGTGTCGGCATGTCCACTATGCGGTGGAATGAGGATGCGCAGCGTGTCCACTATGCCGGCTATGCTACGGTGTCGCTCGATGCCATGCTCAACCCCTTTGGCTTTGGTCGCCGCTACAACTGGGATGCTCCTGTCGGCATGCACCTGATAGGCGGTGTGGAGACGGGACGCTTGAATGTAGATGCATCCGACGTCCGTTCCACCAGTTGGACGCTGGGCTATCGCTTGGGTGTGCAGACGTGGGCGCGCATGGGCCGTGATACGAGGTTCTTTGTCGAGCCGGTCTATCGCATCGTCAACTATCGCGAGGGGGGGCGTCAGTATGGCCGTGATGATGCCCTTTCGCTGAAGATGGGTGTTGAGATGCTGCTGGGCAAACCTGTCCGCTCCGGCGGGTTTACCCAGCCGGCTGGCGACAGTTTGCGCTGGTCACCGCGTGGCTTCTTCATTGGCGGTGGCGTGGGGTGGAACACGACGTTCCGCCGTTGGCGTGCTGCCGATGGGCACGATCCATTCTTCATGAACGGCCTGCTAACGGGTGGCTACCATTTCAATGCCTACCACGGTGTGGCGCTCAGCGGTGAGTATCTCACCAACCACTTCACGGTGGGCAAGGGTGAAGAGGACTTTGACCATTGGATGCTCTCTGCCGACTGGATGCTGAATGTCTCCAACCTGCTGCACGGCTATCAGCCTAACCGTCGTTGGATGGTGAGTGTGCTGATGGGTCCTACGGTGGCGCTGGGCTCCGACAAGGCGAGGGTAGGGGGTAACGGCGCCCTGCAGCTCGACTACCGCATCAACAAGCATCTGGCGCTCTTCTATCAGCACCGCCTCTACCTGATGGGGAAGTCGTTCTATCCGTCTGCCCAGCTGTATAGCCAGGCGGGGACTATCGTCAGCAGCATGAATGCCGGCGTGCTCTATTTGTTCGACGACCTGGTGGGACCTGTCTGCTATGTGGCCAACGGCTTTGCCAACGGGGTGGCTACGGCAGTTACGGATGTGGCCAACGGTGCCAGCTATGTGGCCAACGGGGTGGCCCGTGGTGCTTCGTTCGTCGGCAAGCATGTGGCCCATGGTGTCAGCAATCTGTTTACGCAATACCGCCATCCGGTCTTTGTGGAATACGGCAATGGTGTGACCAGCCAGAAACTGCTGGATGGAACGGGCGGAAGACGCTGGGGATCGTCCATGCAGGTGTCGCTCGGATGGTGGATGCTGCCTGCCTTCGGACTGCGTGGTTCGCTGACGTCTCAGCATGCCGGTGCCGTTGCCTTCACGCAGCATGACGAGGCGCTGACCGGTCAACAGAGTCAGGTGGCACTGGCTGCCGACGTGCTGGTCAATCCGCTGGGTATGGTGCGCAACTACAACTGGGATTCGCCGTTCGGATTCCACCTTATTGGTGGCATCCAGACAGGGGGCTATGTCATCGATGCCGGGCGCAGCCGGATGACCGACAAGAAGTTGAAAACCGTCGGCTGGCGTTTGGGCGGCCAGCTGTGGATGCGCCTCCAGAACGATATGCGGCTGTTTGTGGAACCGCTATATACGCAGACGCGCTATGATGAACTGACGTCCGTCGACCGCAGTTCGGACATGAGTGTGCGCATGGGACTCTCCTTGCTGATGGGAGGGCACGGTCAGCAGGGTGACTCTTTGTGGGTGGATGGTGCCGACAGGCGTGGATTCTTCGTGACAGCGGGTGGTGGCACGCACTTTGCGTACGATACATACCGGGCCGACGATGGCGGTGTCAACGGCAACGCGATGGTGGCTGCCGGTTACCGTTTCAATGGTTTGCATGCCGTCAGGGGACAGTTCGAACTTGTCTCGCATGCCGATGGCAGCCGTGCCGATGGCAGCCATCACCGGCTGAAGGTGCTCTCTGCCAGCTACCAGCTGAGCCTGTCGAAGTTGTTGACAGGTCGTGACAGCCGCTGGCACGCGGGTCTCTTTGCAGGGCCTTCGGTGACTACCGACAAGCACATTGGCGTACATGCGGGCGTAGTGGTCGACTATGATATCGACCGCCATTGGGGGTTGTCCTACCAGCATACGTTGTATGTGCTGAGCAAGTCAAGGGATTCGCATGCTGCCGCTTTGCCGCCCACGCAGCTGCCTTCGCAGTTGACGGGCATCAACAGCTTCAGCGTCGGTGTCACACGCCGTTTCTAAGCTATCCGGCTGACAGCACGTTGGCTATGCGAAGGGCATAGTCGTCGGTGGGGCTGATGTCCAGAATCTTGTCTACATACTTCATGGCCTCCCGCTTGTCCTTCTTCAGGTAGTAATAGTAGGCAAGGTACTTGTAGCTCTCGGTCAACTGTGCCGATTGCTCGCCGTTGCCGGTCATGATTTCTATCACCTTCATGTAGTAGGGCTTGGCCAGTCCTTTCTCTGTATGGGGGTCGAGGGCCATCTGTGTACGTGCGCGCCAATAGGGACCCAGATAGCTGTCAGGACGCATGCGCTCTACCTTGGCAAACTGCGCATCGGCTTGTCGCAGTGCCTCGGTCTTGGCCGATGTCAGCTCCTTGGTCTGACGCTCGTCGGTGCCTTTCTGGTAGTATAGCTGGCCGATGTGGTACTCTTCGTAAGGTGTGCGCTCGTCACCCTCCAGCTTGTCGGCATACTGACGGTAATAGCTGATGGCGCGGTCGTAGTCGCCAATGTTCTCGTAGGCGTCGGCAATGGCTTTCACCACGTCCTTGCGGTCCTTGTTCAGTTCCAGCACGCGGTTGAACTGTGCGATGGCCTCGTCGTAGCGGCCCAGGCCGTTCAAGGCATAGCCGTCGTAGATGTAGTCCAGATACTGCAACTCGGCGTTGTCGCTGTGCTGGAACAGGTCGGTGGCGCCGGCGATGGCCTCGTCGTAGTGCTTCAGCTCGGTGTTGCAGTAGAGTATCATGCGGTTGAAGGCGGGGTGGCGCGGAAAGCGCTTGTGACCTTCTTCGCCCACAGCCAGCGCACTGTCGAACTGCTGCATGAAATAGTAGGACAGGGCATAGTTAGTAAGTTCCGTCTTGCCCAGACTGTCTATCGGCAGGCTGGCGTAGGTGCGTGCAGCGTCGGCAAAGCGATTGCTCTCGTAGTAGATTTCGGCAATGCGCATGTCTATCTGGGGACCAGGGTGATAGATGCGCAGCGTCTGCAGCTTCTCCACGGCCTTCTCGGCGTCCTTCTTGGCATACATGCGGGCATACTTGTAATAGGCATCGGGGTGGCGGCGGTCGAAGTATATGGCGCGGCCGTAATAGTATTCGGCCTTCTGCTGGTCGTTCTTGGAGAGTGCAATGTCGCCTGCCAGGTTGATGATGGTAGGCGAGATGCGTTTCATGTGATAGCCTTTGTCGTAGAAGAATTCTGCATCCTCGATGCGGCCCCGCCGTAGGAACTCACTACCGATAGCTGCTGCCAAGTCGGGATTCTTCCTATCCTTCTTCAGCAGTTCCTCAGCCTTTTGGCGGGCGTGTAGCGAGTCGGTGGTCAGTGTCTTTCTCAGCCGGACAATGTCGGGTCTGCTAACCTGTGCCTCCGTTGGCAGCCACAGCCATAGCACCATGATTCCTAAAAGCAGTCTCTTCATTTCGGCTGCAAAATTACGCCTTTTTAAACAAACTGCAAAATTTTCGGCTGTTTTTCTTTCCCGCCTATGATTTATCTATTTACCATCCCCACGATTCATACTGCACGTCAACGCCGCCCGTCAGCAACCATGCGGCCAGCGTCTGTTCGTACTTTCGCAGCAGGTAGAACGGAGCTGTATTGCTATAGCGTTCGCTCTCGACGCTTTCCCCGTCGAGCACACGTCCGCCGGCATCTCGGCTTGCCGCCTCTGCCGAATCGCTCGTCAGGTAATTATAGGCTGCCACAAGGTCCATCAGGCCGATGCCCGAGTCTCCGAACATCTCCCACAGGGCGGGAAGGTCAAGTCCTAAGGGTTCCAGTTTTTTAGCTAACTCAGTCAGGACAACTAAGATGTTATTCTCGTTGACGGCCCCATTCCTCTTCTTGTCACTCGTAATGACCTTGCGCAGGTCGACACCCAGACTCTCCAACAGCTTGATGGCCTTCAGCAGGTTGAGGTCCTTCACCACATCGTGGTAGTAGCGGTTCTGCTCGCCCTCGTAGTAGAGCACGGGCCACAGCTGGATGGCGGCAGCGGTCTGTATGAGCCATACGACGCTTGCAGTCTCGTGACCCAGCTTGAAGACGGCGGTATTCGTCTGCAAGTTGGTCTTGCCAGGCACGATGCTGGTCGTGAAGCCCTTGTCCCTCATCCACGAGAAGATGCTGCGCGACGACTGGATGGGTACATAGTCATCGTGGCGGCTGTGCTCGATGAAGTAGTGCTGCTCGGGGTCGGGCTCCCAGCCGTTGGTCAGCGTGATGGCCTGCAGCTTCTGGCGCAGCGCCTTGGCGGCATCGCTCTTCAGGTCGACGTAGGCGGGTTGCAGGTAGTTTTTCAGGGTGTCGTTGCCGATGAGTTTCCTCACGGCCGCTTCGTTGTAGTTCTTGGACAGTATCCACTCGTTGATGTGCGAGGCGAGGGGTTCCTGGAACATATCCTTATAGTCCAGTCCCATGTGGTAGTTCTCGTTCATGCTGACCATCATCAGCACGACGGCAGCAGGAATGTGGTTGTAGCCAATCTTCATCAGCTCGGTGTACACCTTGTCGAAGTCGAGCGGTCCGCCGCCCGAGAAGGTCTTGTCGAACGTGATGCCCTTGTCCTTATACTCCATGTCGCGCAACTTGGCGGCAAACATCGACTCGGTGCCGCCTTGCGAATAGCCCATGTTAAAGAGGTACTTTCCCTGCGGAATCCCCTTGTCGTCCATCAGCTGCCGTGCTGCCAGCAGACCGTCGAGCGAGTTGCGGGCGTTGGTCTCGCCGCAGAGGTACGCCTGCGGGCGGTTAGCGGAGATGCCGAAACCCAGGTAGTCGCTGATGACGAAGACGTAGTTGGGCTTCAGCGGACTGGCCAGCAGTCCGTTGCAGAACTCCTCACCCAGCACGGAGATGCGTTCGGCGGCACTCAGGTGGGTGTAGTGGTTATAGAGCACCACACCGTCGCAGGGTGCCGACCCGTCGTAGATGTTCGACGGCACCCATACGGCGCCGCTGATGTTCACCGGCTGGCCATCGGCGTCAACGGAAGGGAATGCATACAGGTAGCGGTGGATGTCGCGGCTGCCGAGATTGATGCCATTCACCATAAAACTGATGGTGGTGTCCTTCTCCGAGATGATGTTGTAGGCCGCATCTTGCGCGCTGGCGCTGACAGGTAAAAGGGTGAAAAGGCAAAGAGGTAAAAGGCTTCTTAAAGCTGCTTTAAACCTCATGTTCCATATATTCTGTTTCATATTTTGCTGCTTTTTTACTTTCTTACTTTTTTACTTTTTTACCTTTTACTTGACAACCTTTTTCCCCTTATAGATGTACACTCCCTTGGCAGGTTGTCCGACGTGACGGCCCTGCAGGTCGTAGTAGGTTGAGGACTGCATGTCGGGTGCAGACAACTCTTCTATAGCTGTATTTCCCTTTGTCCCCTGAACCTCGAAGGTAACGCTGACGGGATAGTGGTCGCCCAGGGGCTTGCCGTCGTGCAGGTAGCCTTCCTTGTCGCGGCTGTAGGTCACGGGGCGCAACTGTCCACCTCCCACAGGATTGATGCACAGAATCTTGTCGAGCGACTCACCACCCAACAGTTCCTCGTCGTTGTCGGTGATGCGGCAGTCATCCTGATATGCAGGGTATTGCCCCTTGTTTTCCAGCGCTATCCAGCAGTCGGTGACGGTAGCCTTGCCCGTAGCAGCGATGGCATCGACGAACAGCTCCTGCACGCGGTCGCGGCAGTAGAGCGAGTTCAGGTCGCCCACCACGACGACAGGTCGCTGGTCCAGCCGTTGCATGATGTCGTCGCGCAGCTGCTGCCATTGCACCTCGCGGGCCTTGCGGTCGGGCACGGCCTTGCCTTCCCGCGTGTCAGCATCGTCCTCGGCATCCATGTGCATGTTGTACACCACAATCTGCGTGCCCGAGGCCAGCGTGACGTCGTAGCGACGGAAACCCTTGGTCACCATCTCGTCCAGCGCATGGCTGAACTTGCCGAAGCCTCCCTTCCATGTGGTGCGCTGTTTGTCGCTGACGGTGATGCCCAGCTTCCACGCTGCCATCAGACCGTCGCAGCTGAAGCGGTGGTTCTGCGGGTGCAGGAAGTCGATGTCGTGCCCCTCTACATCCACGTTGCCGCTCCACTCGTCCATGAGGTAGTCGTCCTCCAAGAGTACCGTCAACTCCTCGTTGTAGTTGAAGTCCTCCTGCAGCATCACCAGGTCGTAACCTTTTTGGGTCAGATACTTGCCGATACGGGCACTTCCCGCACTTCCCGGGCCGTCGGGGTTGACGTTAACCACTAATAGTTTCTTCGGCAGTCCGTCGACGTTCAACGTGGCTACCGTAAACGATTCTGGGGCTTGGGCATTTGCAAACACAGAAAGCAAAAGCCCTAAGCACAGCATCGCAGCACGGTCGATGATAGTTGTTGTCATAAGCGTGTATTATTCTTATATTCTTCCATCAGTTGCGACAGGGGCTGGAAAGCCTCTTCGGGCAGACGGCCATGCACCAGCATGTCTAACGATTCATTGTTTTTCTGTCGTTAAGTTAGAAGGAAACACTTGATTGGTTACCATCTGGTCGTAAACAGGCTGGGCGAAACGACCAGCGAGAACCAGCCCCATCGGGCGTTCTTATTACCTTCGCCCTGCTTGAGGCGTTCCATGGTCTCAGTACCCATCATAAAGGTATAGTTGGCCGTGAGGGCAATGTCCTTTGTAAAGCGATATCGGGCTTCAAACTCGATGCTGTGGCCTAAGGTGCTCTTCAGTCCTTGAAGTGTGGTGGCGGTAGCCAGATAGTGATAGGTGGCGCTGCAATTGAGTTTTGGGACAGGGCTGCCATTGATGCCTATGAAGGCATTCTGCAAACCGGGCGTGAAGCCGTTGATATAGGCACTCTCGTAGAAGTAGTCCATGATGCCGTAGAACTTCTCGCGAGAGCCATAGACAGGACTGAAACCTTTGTCTACCTGGTGTAGCGGCAGTCCCATCGAACCACCGTATATGACTGGCACATAGTCGTCGCCGCTCAGGTAGTCGTAGCCCAGCGTGAAGCCATATTGCTCCGCAGGCATGACCGTAGCCTTCACGGCTGTCATCCAGGCCCGTATGTCACCGGCATTCTTATCCTTGTCTACCTGCTTGCCCGTCTGACGATAATACGAGCCTTCAAGCGTCAGGTGCTGGGGGTGGTATTTCACGTAGCCTCCAAACATCTGCTGGTATTCGGTACGTGGCGGATTGGCCTTATAGTTCCAGGCATCCGGGTCGTTGACACCTGCCTGCAAACCTGTATTCATAAAGAGCAACGAGACACCCAGCGGCACCTTCGGAACATCATAGTGATACCACACGGTCTGCATGGTCTTATAGAACTGTGCCCCGTTAGTGTAATAGGTTCCCGTCCACGCATTGCTGGCATTCTGGTTGTATGCCAGAATGGCATGCACCTGATGGCCGTGCCCCTCATATCCCACACGCAGCACATCGTGCGAGAGGGCCGCCGAAGCGAAATCGTTGGGGCCGATGATACGCTCGTCATCGTACGCCAGGGCCATTCGTCCAACCTGTGCGAAGAGTCCGTTCCTGGCCGACATCTTCACCCAGCCCTCATAGAGGTTGAGTGCCTTATTGCCCGACATACCCCAGACGGCTAAGTTTTGGACAACGGCATGGGCCTGAAGGCCCTGCCGTTCGTAATCAGCAATCAACCGGAAACGTCCCAACAGGAAATGCGACTTATCCTCTTCTGCCCCCTTGGGCAGTCCGCCGGCACACGTCTCACCATGTGTCAGGACGTTAATACCAAAACTTAACTCATGCTGGGTGGAATCACTCTGAGCCCGACTATTCAGCGGAAGCGCTATGAGTACTATTGCAATAGTAATGATATGGACTCTTTTCATACTCTGCAATTACACATTAAAATAGTCGAAACCTACAATCGTATCCACGAAGCGGTGTACGTAGTCGGCAGCAGTAATAGGCCACTGGAAGCCCATGCGGTAGAGCACCTGCGTGGTGTATTCGTTGTCGGCCTCTATCCAGCGCGTCTTGTGACCAGCGCCCATGTCGTAGGCCATCAGTGGGCGCAGCAGGGTGACAAGGTCGGGATTGTCCATCATCTTATCCAGTGCCTGCTGGAACTCGTCTGCCTCCACCCGCTTCAGCGTGATGCCTGCCTCGGCGAAGCCTGTCAGGATATCTGAGAGGAACTGGCGGTGCGTATTCGACGGATGGAACACCATGCACTCCTTCGGCGTCTGAGCCAACTGCATGATGGCACGAGCCACCTCGTCGATGGGTGAGAACTCGAAGCGACGATCGAGGGCAGAATACGGCACCATTCCTATCACTGCGTATGCACGGAGCATGGCAAGGAAATTGTTGGTGTTGAAGTTAATCTGGAACTCGCCGTCCTTCTGTCGTGCTGACAGGTTGCCCACACGCATAATCTTCGCATTCAGGCCGTGATGGGCAACGGCATCGAGCACCAGTTCCTCGGCCTTGAACTTCGAATAGACGTATTTGTTGGCATCGATGTTCTGGCCTACGTAGAGAATCTGCTCTGTCAACTTCACCTCAGGCCCGGGCACGTTATCCACACTGATACCGGCAATGCTGTTGGTGGATATATGAATCAGGCGCGAGTTCGTACGCAGACAGAAGGCCACCAGGTGGCGCACCGACTCGATGTTCACCATCTCGATATCATTGCCAGCCGAGAAGTGCTTCACATTGGCTACGCAGTTGACAACGGTGAATGCCTTGTTCAGATTGTCGTATGCATGAGGCTCAGTCACCTCGGCTGCGAAGGCAGTTACACGCTCATCGAAATGGCTGAATGCCTCCGTTCGTCCGAAGTAGTAGAAGTAGAGCGTCTTGATGCGGCTCAGCGCCTCGTCGTTGCCCTTGGCACGTACAGGACAGAGTATTTTGCCGTGATAGTTGGTCAACAGCTCGTTGAGGATATGGATACCGAGGTAGCCGGTGGCACCTGTCAGCAGCACATCGCCAATAGGCTGACGCTTACCCTCACGGAAACAGTCAAGCGTGTTAGTCTCAAGGAGTGCATTCAGCGGAGCGAAGTGCTCTGCCTCAGGACCGGCAATAACAGGAGCTGTAGTTTCATCCGTTACAGTAGTTGCCGTCTCTGCTTCACCACCGTTGACGAATGCTGCCAGAGCTCTTGGAGTCTTCAGATTGAAGATATCGTTGAATACTATCTGTGCGCCGTGCTTGCTGGCTTCAACAATCACCTTGATGGCATTGATACTCGTACCGCCAATCTCGAAGAAATTGTCGGTAGCACCCACCTCCTTGATTTTTAGGATTTCGGAGAAGATGTTGCAGAAGAGCTCCTCCTTCTCACCAACAGGAGCCACATACTCTGTAGCACGCTTCATCTCCGGAGCAGGCAGCACCTTACGGTTAATCTTGCCGTTGGGTGTCATCGGCATCACATCCATCTGCATATAGGCATCAGGCACCATGTATTCTGCCAGTGACGAGGCGGCAAGCGTCTTGCGGATATCCTCGTCGGTAAGTACACATCCTGCTTCCAGGGTGTAGTAAAGCACCAGGTGCTCATTGCCCATCACCTTACGCACCTCGGCAGCAGCCTGACGGATGCCCTCCAAGTTCAGTGCCTTACTCTCAATCTCACCCAGCTCGATGCGGAAGCCACGCAGCTTCACCTGAGTGTCGATGCGTCCCATGTACTCTATCTGTCCATCCTCGCCCCACCTGCAGAGGTCGCCGGTATGGTACATACGTACCGGACGTCCCCAGCGGTCTTCCTTTACAAACGGACAGTCGACGAACGACTTCGCCGTACGCTCCGGCAGTCGCCAGTAGCCGCGTCCCACCTGAACACCGGCGAAGCAGAGTTCACCGGCCACGCCCTGCGGCACGAGGTTCCCTGCGGTATCTACGATGAAGTTCCAGTTGTTGGCTACACTCTGACCGATAGGTATGTTCTCTACCCTCCGGCCTGGAGCGATGCTATAATAAGAGGTATCATCGGTACACTCCGTCGGGCCATAGACATTGATAATCTCGATGTGGTCGCTATACACACCGTCCATCTTCTCACCGCCACCGGTAGTGAATCGGATAGGCAGGTCGTCGAAGGTGTTGAGCAACAGGCTGGTCATCGCTGTCGAGTAGCCGCCACCCGTACACCGGTGGTCAATCAGGAACTGACGTATCTGTGCGAGGTCTTTTCTGATTTCCGTCGGCATGATATGGAACGAGCCGCCCAGCGTCAATACAGGATACATATCCTCGATATGCGCATCGAACGAGAACGAGCGGTGTCCGCTGATACGGTCGGCAGCCGTCAGTTTCTCCATGTCGATAACCACAGCAATGAAGTTGCGCAGACCTGCCTGATGCAGCATCGCACCCTTGGGCTTACCTGTAGAACCGGAGGTGTAAATCATATAGGCCAGTCCGTCAGGACTCGATAAATCTATGGCGGCAGCAGATTCTTCACTCTTCACTCTTAATTCTTCACTTTCCATGAAGTCATCGATGAAGAATGTCTTGGCGGCAGCGGTGCTGAAGTCACCCTCAGCCTGCTTGGCAGCCAACACGTCGTGCGTGGTGATGAGCACCTTCGACTCCGAGTTCTCGAGCATATAGCTCAGACGCTCGTTGGGATATTCAAAGTCGAGTGGGGTATAGGCTGCTCCTGCCTTGTGGATAGACAGCACTGCCAACGGGAACTCCTTGAAGCGGTCGAGCATCACGCACACGAAATCGTTGGGCTGCACACCGAAGTCGATGAGCTGACGAGCCAGCGCATTCGAATAGCGGTCCATCTCAGCGTATGTCAGCTGGCTGTCCCTGTCTACCACGGCGGGTGCATCAGGCGTGCGCTTGGCCTGTTCGGTGAAGAGGTTGGCGAAGGTCTTGCTCAGGTCTACGTCAATCTCCTTGCCCGTACCTATCTTAATAATACGCGCGGCCTCTTCGTCGCTGACGATACTGACAGTACTGATATCCGCATCGGGAGCAGCAAGCATCTGCTCCATCGTTGCCTTGATGGCATCGGCCATCGTACGCATCTGCTTGCGGCTGTTCATGGCCAGGCTCGACTCCATGCGGATGTCGTAGTTATCGCCTGCCAGGAAGATATGAGCCAGCATGTCATAAAAGACATCGCCACGATCCTGCTGCACCAACGGACAGTGAGTCTCACCGAAGTGATAGGCTTCCTCCCAGCCAGGAAGAGCGGTGAAGTTGAACGAGATACCTGGCGTGACACCGATGTCGCGACAGAAGTGCGAGAAGGGATAGGTCAGTTGAGCCAGCGTCTCCTTCATCTCCTGATGAACGCTGGCGATATACTCGCGAACGGTTTGTCCCTTCTTGATTTCCATCATAAAGGGGATTGTACGTACAAACATACCGTATGCTTGTTTGACGCGTGGGTCCCGACGTCCGTGATAAATGGTGGTATAGGCCACTTTCTCCTCGCGCAGCAGCCGCGACAGCACATAGCTGAAGGCTGCCTGGAACAGTTGGTAGGGTGCGAAACCATTTTCCTTGCACCAATCGTCGACCAATGCCCGACTGATGTAAGCCGACTCTTGCCCCATCTCACCGACAGGGTTCTCCGGTCGTGCCGACAACGTCGCCAAATCGACACCAGCGTATTTCTGCATCATCACTGCCTTTGCTTGCTCGTAGTCTTCGTTGCCAATGCAGGCAGCCTCATCCTCAGCAGCATCCAGTATGCTGTATTCCTGCGCAGGCAACGGCTTGCCCTCGTATGCCAATGGCAGGTCGCGCTGCGGGAATAGCACCAGATAGCTCGTGCCGTCAGACACCAAATGGTGGATGTCGAGCAGCATATAGCGCTTGCCTTCCGTGGTGGAAATCAGTTCCACCCGCAACAGCGGCTCCTCGCCCATGATGTCGAACGGACGACAAAAGCCATGATAGGCATACTGACGGAAATCGTCCTCAGTCATCTCGCGACGTACAACGGTCAGCCGTTTGTCCTTGTCGACATACTGGCGCGGCTCGCCATTCTCGTCTATCAGGAAGCGCATGCTGAGTTCCGGCCGTTCGGCAAAGATGCTCTGTATCGCCCTCTCCACACGGTCGGGGCAGATGTCGTCGGTCAACTCGGTGATACACGGAATATTATACTGCATCACCTGTGGAAATTTCAGACAGTCGTAGAAAACGCCCAATTGGGATTGAAGCAAAGGATAGGTTTTCATTTCATCTTTTTTGTTTTAACTCTTAATTCTTAACTCTCTATTCGAAGTTGAAGATGCTGATAAAGCCGGTGAGCTTGAAGACATTCTTGATGTCATCGTTCACGTCGCGCAGCGTCACCTTACTGCCGCTGGCCTTGGCGCCCTTCAGGATGCCCAGCAGGATGCGCAGACCACTGGAAGCGATATACTCCAGACTCTTGCACTCGATGATGACATCCTTGCCTCCTGCGTCATAGAGCGGCTTCAGCACTTCTTCAACTTCCGCAGCAGCTGCGGTGTCCAACTCACCCTCTAACGTGGCAACATACTTGCCGTCGATTTCTTCAAATTTTGCGTTCATAATGTATGATACTTTTTTGTTAATGTTAATATATTCTTGTTGTTTGTGCGCTCGTAGTTGATAGAGTCCATCAGCTCGCGCACGAGCAGGATGCCCAGTCCGCCTATCTGACGGTCTTCAGCAGAGAGCGATGTGTCGGCATTCTCCTTCATCGTAGGGTCAAAGGCTACGCCGGAGTCGATGATGATGGTCTTCAGCGTCTTTCCATCGGACATGATCCGCACCTCAACAGTCCCCTCCTGTCCGGCAGGGTAAGCATAGTCTATCACGTTGACAACAGCTTCCTCAATTGCCAGCCGCAGCTGGCGGGCCAGCGACTGCTCTATGTCCAGCTTCTCCGTCACCGACTTGATGAAGGCGGTGAACTTCGTCACCTCCTTCACGTCGTTCTTCAGCACGAGCGTCTCCGTCAGCCTGCTGTCGAAGTGCTTCGTCGTATAGCGGATGGCCAGCATTGTCAGGTCGTCGCTCTGCTCGGCATCGCCCACAAAGGAGTGTACTTCCTGAATGACGACCTCAAGCAACTGCCGTGGCGGTAGCTGGCTGTTGGCAGCCAGCACCGCCTCCACGCGCTCCAGGCCAAACTGTCTGTGCTCCGTGTTCTTCGCCTCCGTCAGTCCGTCGGTATAGAGGAAGATGGTGCTCCCGGGCTCTATCTGCACCTCCTGAACGCCATACTCCACATTGTCGAACACACCCACAGGCAAGTGTGGATTGACAGTAATGGCGGTAGCATTGCGTGCCATACTCATACCTTCAGGTGTGAGATTGCGTGCCACACTCATACCTTCAGGTGTGAGATTGCGTGCCACACTCACACCTGAAGGTATGAGAATTTCTTCATTCTTCATTCTTAATTCTTCATTTAGAATGAATGGTGCATCATGTCCGGCATCGCAGTAGCGCAGGTGACCTGTGGGCAGGTCGAGCACACCGATGAACAGTGTCACGAAGATGTTCGAGTCGTTGCCTTGGCAGGAAGCCTCGTTGATGCTGCGCATGATGTGCGCAGGGTTGTTCTCATGCACCGAAAAGGCGCGGAACAGCGAGTGTATCACCCCCATCACCATCGCCGAAGGAGCCCCCTTGCCGCTGACATCGCCGATACAGAAGAACAGCTTCCCGTCGCGGATATAGTAGTCGTAGAGGTCGCCGCCCACCTCGCGGGCAGGTTTCAAAACACCCATCACCCAACACCCATCATCCAACACCTCTTTCTGGGGTAGCATGCTCTGCTGAATCTGGCTGGCCACATGCAGTTCGCCGCTAATGCGGTCTTTCTCTGCATTCACCTTGCGCAGCCGTTTCAGGTTGCGGCGCGTGCGGAGAACGATGAAAACCAGAATCGCCAGACTTGCCAGTATCAGCAGCAACAGCGTCAACCGTACCGTGCGCAACTTTCCGAAAATCTCCTTGTCGTTCAGCACGCTGATAAGCACCCAGTCGGTCTTGCCACCCACCGGGTGGTAGAACATATGCAGCTTCTCGCCCCTCTCGTCCACCATCGTCTCATAGCCCTCCTTGTCATCGTCAGCCTCCAGCAGTTTCAGAACGAATTGGTACATGGCATTGTCCTCGCCTGCCAGCAGATGACTCTTTCTGGTCACCAGGAAACGCCGGGTCGACCGATAGGCCCCGGTTTCTTCCATCACCTCCTCTAACCAGTCGAGCGCTATGTCGGCACCGATAACAGCCCTGATGCTGTCCCTGCCGTCGCGTATAGGCACACTGTAGGTGGTCACTATCACCTTCGCACCGTCAACATCCAGGTAAGGCTCGCTCCAGTGCCCGCCGCCCTCGGCAATAGCAGCCATAAAGAATTCCTTTTTGGTGTAGTCGTGCGTCGGCCCGCCCACCTGCTTGGTCACGATGGTGCCGTCGACCATACGTGTCGATAAGGGCTCATACCAGTAGCCCTTCTGCGCGAAGAGGTTGGGCACGCAGGGGATGCCCACGCCCAGGAAGTCGGGATTGCGCTTCAGAATCTGCCGTGTGGCCGACATTAGCGAGTCGGGCTCTCTCAGGTCATAGCCCTCCGCCCACGCCATATTCTCCATCGTCACCTCCACTTTGGCCAGCTTGTTACGTATGCACAGGTAGATGGCATTCATCTCGCGGTCCACCAGCTGCTGCATCGTCGTCTGCAGAATGCTCTGGGCCGAGTAGTACATCACACCCATCGTCAGCTCCACCAGCAAGGCAGCAACAATGACTACCGTCAGCGAGAGGTTCTTCCTCACCACTTTCCTTAACGCCCTACATACAACCATAACCTTTTTTGCCACAAATATACGAAAAAAAAGCGTACCAACAAAGGTTTATACAATATTTCTTGCTTTTTCAGACAAGATTACGTGCCTTGCTGGGCCGACGTGTGGAACTTGGTGGGTGTCATTTCATAACATCGGTAATCTGTTCGGCCAGCGAGCGGCCTTTCGGATGTTTGGTCTCGCTACCCCATCTTTTCATAGTTGATGCCCTTATAAAGCCCGGGCTTACCCTTTTCGCTTTCGGGCAGGAAGTGGAGGCGGACGCCACGGATGTGCTGGCGAGGCTTGAACTGTGCAGGGCTGTCAACCTTGTCGCTCTCTATTTCGAGCTTCATCATGCCCCACTGTTCCAGGCGCACCTTGTCGCCCCGGCGCAGGTGGTCGTTGATGACTTCCGACATGCTGAGCATGACGTTCAGTACTGTTCCTTCCGAGAGACTCGCTCGCCCGGCTGTCTCTTTCAGGATGTCAGTGCTGCTGATTTCGCCGTTGTGGACGGCCTTTGCCTTGTACTTGCCAAACGTCTTGAGCGTCGGCTTGGTTTCTTGTACGATTTTGTATTTCATCTATTATCTTAACTTTTAGGGTGTCAGGGTGACAGCATGTCTTTAAACAAATTGGATGCAACCTGTTTTTAAGGTGACAGGAGGTGACAGGAGGGTGTCAGTGTTTTCGACCAACTTTGTTTGTTTCCATAGTGCTTTATTGGCTTTTACAATAATGGTAACAGCAAAAACTGTGCCAGTAAGTGTCGAATTCTCGAGAGAATTCAACGCTTAAACTCGGAGTATTGGCAGATAAGCGCCGCTTATTGTCTGAATTCTCTCGAGAATCCAGCTGTTAGTCGGTTCCCTACGGCGCTTACGTGTATCCAACGACTGCTTAAAGACAGCGCTCCATTTTTTTCTTGTGCCACCCCCAAAGACTGCTAACCTGTCACCCTCCCGTCACCCTTGTCACCCTACAAAAAGGGCGACAAGCCCTTTATCCATCGGCATTCTGTCACCCTGACACAATGTTATACAATTTCCTATAATAATTGCTAAACATCAATATGATGAGCGGCACACCCGCATACTCGTCCTCCTGCCCGCCAGGGTCATCATTGTTAGAGCACAATGCCATCCTAAAATACGTATTCTTGTCTGAAAAGGCACGTAATCTTGTCTGCACCCTTGTGAGTGCAGATATTATAGTGTAGCTTTGCAGTCAGAATAAAACGAATTTTAAACTATTAAAATCAAACAGAAATGGAAACAAGCAACAAAATGTATGTTCAGCCACAGATGAAGGTGGTGAAGATGCAAGCGAGTAACCGGCTGCTGTCAGGCAGCATCACTGTAGCAGGCTCATATGACCACTGCCATTGGTTATTATAACGGGGATAACTGTACCGAGACGCTGACAAGTAATGAGCATAGCGAACACGGGCACCAAGCTGCCCTGGCCACCCATAATTATGGAGAAAATTGGTTCCTGCCCAGCGCAGGCCAGTGGAACCTGATATTGAAGGGATTGGCCATGAAAGCAAATGCTTCCTACACGCAGGACCTTTACTGAATCTCTCTTTTCGTTAGTAACTAAAAAAAGAGCTTAACGGCTGTTAAAAACTAAGGCTTTTAGTTGTATTTAACGAAAACATTTAGTTACTTTGCGGTCAGATATTGATAATCGACGCAAAGTAAACAGTGTAATTACAACTAAAGAAGAATGAAGAAACTGACCAACAAGGAAAAGGAAATCATGGACCTCTACTGGGAGCATGGTCCCATGTTCGTCCGTGAGTTGCTGGAGCATTACGACGAGCCCCGCCCGCACTTCAACACGCTGTCCACCATCGTGCGCATCCTGGAGCGGGAGGGATTTCTCGGACATAAGCAGTTTGGAAATACCTACCAGTACTATCCGCTGATTACGGAGGACGAGTACGGACGCAAGTCGATAGCAGGCATCATCAAGAACTACTTCAACGACTCCTACCTCTCCGCCGTCTCCTCGTTTGTCAAGGAAGAGAAGATTAGCGTAGAAGAACTGCGTGAACTGATCAACGAGATAGAAGGAAATAGTAAATAGTCAAATCGTAAAATATGCTGGACTTTCTCGTATACGACTTTAAGGTGGCGGTGTTGATCATCGTGTTCTACATGTTCTACCGCCTGCTGCTCTCGAAGGAGACGTTCCATCGGGTGAACCGCATGGTGCTCCTTGCAACGGCTGTGGTCTCGTTCGTGCTGCCCTTGTGTGTCATCACGATGCATGAGACGGTGACTATCCAGGCTGTGCCTGAGGTGAGCATAGGCGATGTACAGATGGCCGTAGCGGAAGAACCCGCCACACCTCTGTGGCAAATCGCCCTGCCTATAATATATATAATAGGTATGCTGGCCGTACTGGGTCACACCTTGCTGTCCGTATGGAAAGTCATGCTCTTGATACGACAAAGCGAACAGCATCCACAACAGGATGGCACCACGCTCTGCGTGACCGGTAACGCCGAGGTGGCTCCCTTCAGCTGGATGCACTATATCGTAATGAACCGTGGCGACTATGAGGCACGCGATGCCGCCATTCTCGCCCATGAACGGGGACATATCCGCCTGCGTCATTCGTGGGACGTGCTCCTCGTGGACCTGCTCACCGCCCTCCAGTGGTTCAACCCTGCTATGTGGATGCTGCGCCAAGACCTGCGCGCCATCCACGAGTACGAGGCCGACGGTGAGGTACTCTCTCAAGGGATTAATGCGCGTCAATATCAATATCTGTTAATCTCGAAAGCCTCAGGCATTGGCGGGTACTCCATTGCCAACGGCATCAGTCACAGTACCCTCAAAAACAGAATCACTATGATGTTACATAAGAAATCGTCGGGCCGCAGCTATTGGAAGCTGCTCGCCCTCGTGCCCATCGTCGGCACAGCCCTCGCACTCAATGCCCGTACCGTCACCGACTATGTCTATGACGAGCCGCAGAAACAGCAGCCCATCAAGAAGGGCAAGGCAAATGCTAAGATAAACACAGGCACCGTTGGCGAAATCGTAGTTGTAGGATATGGTCCTGAAACTTCCATGTCAGATGAGCAGAATACGGCTACAGGAACTTTTACGCCAGCAGACGAAGATAAAGTCTTCGATGTCGTTGAACAGATGCCTGAATACACTGGTGGCATAGAGGCTTTGCTGAAGTATCTTGCCGAGAATGTGCGTTATCCGAAGGAAGCAGAAGACAAGTGTCTTCAGGGACGCGTCATAGCTACCTTCGTCGTAGAAAAGGATGGCAGCATTAGCAGGGCAAAGGTTGTCAAGTCTGTTGACCCGCTTTTGGACGAAGAGGCCTTGCGTGTAGTAAACTCCATGCCTAACTGGACGCCTGGCCGTCAGAATGGCGAGCCAGTAGCCGTCAAGTACGCCATCCCCATTTCATTCAAGTTGCAGGGAGAAGCAGAGCCCGCAACGGAAAATGTCAAAATCAAAATAGGGCCTCACCCCAATGCCAAAGATGTGGAGGTCGTCATTGACGGCAAGGTAGTAGATGTGACAGCACTGAATAGCATAAACCCCGACGACATCGAGCGCATGAATGTTGAGAAGGCCAAGGATGGTGCGCTAAAGGACAGGATTATCATTACTATGAAAAAGAAATAACTCTCTCTCGTTATGCATAGGCTATTCACTATGTCCATCCTCGCCCTGCTTGCGGCAACCACCGCCAGGGGCGAGGGTTGGGACTCTCTCCAGATATGCGTCCAGCAGGGCGACAGCTGCATGCAGCAGTACAATACCTTCGAGGCCCTGAAGTATTACCAGCAAGCCTTCGATATCGCTTCGAAGGAGGGCATTGTCCGTTTCTCGATGGACGATGATTTCAGCCATTCACGGACTTACGTCCCTGAGGACGTGGTACCGAAGAGGGTTCGTCTGAAGCTGGCCGACTGCCACTACAAGCGCGCCAACTACCGCCAGTGTGCCGAGTTACTGAAGAACATGCCTGAGGACAGCCTCTCGCACGACGCTTTCCGCCAACTATGCTACAGCTATCAGAAACAGGGCGACACCGACTCCTATATCTATTGGACGGAACAGTTAGTGAATCACTATCCGATGGATGGTGAGATGGTGGCAGGACTCACCCTTGCCTATGCCAAGAACGAACAGCCGCAAAAAGGTATCGTCTGCGCCATGAAATACAGTCTGCGAGACTCCACGAATATTCTGGTGAACCGCGCACTGGCTGATGCATGGTTCATGAACCGCGACTTCTCGGCAGCAAGTAAGCTGTACGAGAGACTGCTCGCCCTGGGCGACTCCACCTTCAACACCCTTTATTCTGCCGGCATGTGCTATAGCCGTATTGACAGCCTCGAACGTGCCTACAAGTATCTGCAACTGGCCTTTCTCATCAGTGGCTTGCAGCACCAGGGCTGTGCCTATCGGCTCGGCGTGGTGTGTGTTGACACCAAGCGCTATGAGGAAGGATTGGGCTACCTCAACCTGGCACTCGACTTGATGAAACCCGATACTACCACGATGAAGGCCATCACTCTGTCGCAGGGCGAAGGCTACTATCTGACGGAGCGCTATGCCGAGGCTGTCAGTGCGTGGAAGTGGCACCTGACCTACAATCCCCGTTCTGTGGCTACCTATTATAATATAGCCAATGTACTGGCTTACCTCATGAAGGATGACAAGCAGGCTTACGAGTATTACCGACGGTTCTTGGAACTGGCCCGTCAGGAAGCCAGTCCCACCCGGCAGCTCACCGATATGATACGTGAGGCCGAGCAAAAGATGGCATCTTACGAGAAACGAAGCAGTTTCTCTACTTTCGAATAATAGTGAGGTTTTGCTATCAGTTCCATAATAATCTTCGCAGTCTTGGATGTAAAGATAGTAATTATACAGCGTTTTTTTAAGGACTTTCAGGGCACGAAAAATGGGAACCTTACGGGTTCCCATTTGTGCTATTTGACGGAGAGGGGTATCTCTCGCGGAAGCGGAAGGAGAGGCTCCCTATATTTTTCCGTCTAACACACTGAGAACCAGCACCGTTAGCATTTGTCCCTATGTGGTTCGATTTCTCATCTGTAATTAATTTGTAATACTCTTCTTTTTCGGTCAGATTTCGCATTATTTCGCTCATCATAACCTATTCGACTGCAAGGACGGTGCAAACCGAGTACAGAGAGCTCGCTCTTTGTCGAGGTGCAGCCCGTTCTCGCGGTTTTCAACCGCAAAGTTACGAATAATTTTCGATAAGTGTATTAATTCAATGCTTCGGTAATTAAATTCTTAAAATGTTAACACTTGGCCATTCCTCCAAT
>ERZ842401.1006-NODE-1006-length-41422-cov-7.883482_pt1 | contig 41422 bp, 24 predicted proteins | sample MGYA00521270_ERZ842401 | MGnify/ENA primary metagenome ERZ842401 (study PRJEB31892, sample SAMEA3878208) | bioreactor metagenome | biome: Moose rumen | place: Sweden | collected 2011-10 | study: EMG produced TPA metagenomics assembly of the PRJEB12797 data set... | reverse complement strand
GATTTTGCGCAATAACAAAGTTATTGGCAAAATCTTCCCCGCCCTCAAGGGGTGGAGATATCTATATATTGAACTTAACGTCTTAGCATCTTAAATCATTTCTTAGGTTTCACGGGTTTTTTATTTTTGTTTCTATTATTATTGGAATGCGTAGAGTACGAGGTTTGAATACGTTTTACGCTATATACATCGGGGATATTTTGAATACTTGTTATAACTTTTTTCAAAGTATCAATATTATTAAGCTCAATACCGAGTTCAATAATACCGAGTTTATTATTTTTGGATTTAACATTTGCATAATTAATATTTGTATTGTTGTCGGAAACGGCAGCGATAACATCTTTTAAAAGTCCCATTTTTTCAGAAGTTTCAACGCGGATTGTTGTAGAATAAGTTTTTTCTACATTAATGCCTGACCAAGATATATCCATCATACGTTCAGGTTCAACACTTTCCAGAGTTTTGCAGTCGATTCTGTGAACAGAAACTCCCTTTGAACGAGTAACTACACCTACGATAGGTTCACCCGGAATTGGAGAACAGCATTTGGCAATAGAATAGAGCATGCCCTCTAATCCTACTATATCTTTTTTATTTTTATGTTTATACTGATGATGAGTTTCAACGGCTTCAGGTTTGGCTTCTTTTTCAGGTTTTTTTAATTTATTTATAATTTTATTGGCAGTAGTTTCACCATAACCGAGTGCGGCAAACAAATCCTCCTCATTTTGGTAATTCATAATATGTGCGATACGTTCAAATTCACCTTGTTTTGCGTATTCGTCAAATACCGCCTTTGTAAGTTCGTGTTCAAGATTAGATTTGCCTGATTCAATATGTTCTTCTCGGTTATTCTTTTTGAACCACTGCTTAATTTTTGATGCAGCCTGTTTTGTTACGACAAAATTAAGCCAATCCAGTCTGGGCGCAGGTGTTTTTTTAGTCAAAATTTCAACAATATCACCGTTATGTAATTTTGTATCCAATTGCGCGATACGTCCGTTAATTAGAGCCCCTGTCGTACGATTTCCGACATCGGAGTGAATTCTGTATGCAAAATCCACAGGTGTTGCATCTTTTGGTAAATCTAATACATCACCGTTTGGAGTAAATGCAAAAACCTGATCGGAAAACAGGTCTAATTTTACCGAATTAACATAGTCTTCAGCCGAAGTTACGTCTTTATCGTATTCAACCATTTTTCTCATCCAGGAGAACTGGATATCTGTAGGGTTATCAGCTTTTTGAGAACCTTTTTCTTTATATCGCCAATGAGCAGCGATACCGTATTCTGCGACTTCATGCATCTCCCAAGTTCTTATCTGAACTTCTAACGGTTTGGATTTCGGCCCGATTACGGAAGTGTGCAAGGATTGATACATATTTCCTTTCGGCATTGCAATGTAATCCTTAAATCTTCCCGGAATAGGTTTAAATTGCGAGTGAATTAACCCTAAAACTTCATAACATTCTTTTTCGGAATCAACGATTACCCTGACAGCCGTAATATCATAAAGCTCGTGGAATGCTATATTCAGTCGTTTCATTTTGCTGTATATACTGTAATAATGCTTAGCCCGTCCCGTAATTTGCGCATTAATCCCGGCTTTTTCCACAGCTTCTTTAATCTTATCTATTAAAAGTTTTACGGTAGATTCCCGCTCAGCTTTTGTTTGAGAAACCAATTGCGCTATTTCAAAATATTTTTCAGGTTCTAAATATCTTAAAGATAAATCTTCAAGCTCAGCCTTCATTTTACCGATACCTAAACGGTTAGCTAACGGCGCAAAAATATCAAGAGTCTCTTGCGCAATTTTTTGCTGTTTATTTGAAGCCATAAAATTTAGGGTTCGCATATTGTGAAGCCTGTCAGCAAGCTTTAAAAATATAATCCTTACATCGCTTGCCATTGCAATAAACAAACGGCGAAAATTTTCTGCCTGACGTTCTTCCTTTGATTTGAACTGTAATTTGCCAAGCTTGGTAACCCCTTGCACAAGATTTAAAACATCTTCCCCAAATTTTTCTTTAATTTCCTCCGGCTGAGTGTCGGTATCTTCCAAAATATCATGCAGAAATGCCGCCATAATCGTGTGGTTATCAACTTTTAAATCAACAAGTATCTTTGCGACTTCAACAGGATGAATAATATATGGTTCTTCAGATACCCTGTATTGCCCATCATGAAGTTTTTGAGCAAAAAGAAAGGCTTCTTCTATCTTTGATATTTCTTTCTCCGGCTTTCCTTGCTGCTTGAGTTTTATTCTTATATCTTCAAATAGCGGTTTTTCTGTCATAATACTACTTATAATACAAATTTTTATTGATTTTTTCAAGTTAATTTGTATAATTTCCATCATAAGGATTACTAATTATGCTCAAAGAAACAAAAGACGGTTGGACTTTAAAATTAAAAATTTCACCAAATTCCTCTAAAAATGAAATTATTAAATGCGAAGACGGCTCCATAAAAATAAAAATTACCGCCCAACCAATTGAAAATAAAGCCAATAAAGCTTTGATTGAATTTTTGTCAAAACAGTGCAAAATTCCAAAATCATCTATATCTATATTGAAAGGCTCAACAGGCAAAGATAAAACTTTGCTTTTTAAGGTGTCTGATGAAAAAGATTTGGAACTTTTGAAAATGTTAACAATGTAAATATTTCGGAAAAAAATTTACGTTCCTACACATTTTGAAAATTTTAAAAAGTTTTGTGCTAGATTAGAGAGCATAAGGATTATTTAAGGTTTATAGTAAATAGTTAAATATCAAGGAGATTAATGAATGTCGGAATATTTGAGCAAAGAAGAGATAAAGCAATGGCGCAGCTCATTAGAAAAGATTACTTTAGAGGAATTTGCTGCCAGATTAGGGAAGAAGATTGTACATGAAACAAAAGAATCTGAAGATTTAATAGATACGATATTTCACGGAAATCCAACCGTTAAATCTCAAGAGGATGTCGATTGGAGAATATCAAGAAGCGAACGCTTAAATGCAATAGCTGAACGCTCATTTGCAAGGGAACGTGAAATTTCAACAACACCGTTTTCTGCCGAAAGCTTGAAATCAGCACTGGCAAAACCTTCAAAAACGGTTCAAGAAGCTTCTAAAACAAAAGTTAAATCAGAAAAGAAGGAAGAAGCTAAAAAATTTGAAAAGAAAGTAGCAAAGGCTTCAGTTCAAAAGAAAACAACTTCTAAAAAAGAAATAAAACCGATTGTTTCAAAATCGACAAAAGAACCTTCAGCTAAAACGGCTTCAAAAACTTCCGCAAAATCAAAACAAAAAACAACTTCTGTAAAAGAACAACCAATGACATTAAGGGAGGAAGTACAAATAGTTTTGAAAAAAGCCTTAACGGACAGAGAGCAACGGGTTTTTGACTACTTTAGCCAAAATTCAAATAAGATCGTATATGCAAAGGATTTGGCACAATTGCTCGATTTACCGAGAGATTATGTATATAAATACATAAAAAATTTGCGGGCAAAAATTGACGGCGATAATTTGAAAAATGCCGACAAAGGCGGCTTTATCCTTTCAGTAGGGAAGTAATTTTTTTCATATTTTTCATACTATGCCGAGTCAAACTTTGATTCGGCTTTTCATTTATAAAAAAATCAAAAATCTTGACTTAACCTATTGAAGATGTACTATTGTAGATGTATATAACCTGAAGGGAGAAAAAATAAAGATGATGGATCGTATACAAGTAACAAAAGAAGTAGAAGAAATGTGCTGCGTAAAACGCGGTGTAAAAGGCGTTCCTGCTCCTATCCCACAAGAAGGACAGTGGACAAAATGTAAGGAAATCAAAGATATTTCCGGTTTGACACACGGCTGCGGATGTTGCGCACCTCAACAAGGTACTTGCAAATTAACTCTTAACGTTAAAAACGGAGTAATTCAAGAAGCACTTGTTGAAACAATCGGCTGCTCAGGTATGACACACTCGGCAGCAATGGCAGGTGAAATCCTTCCGGGTAAGACTATCTTGGAAGCATTAAATACCGACCTTGTTTGTGACGCAATTAACGTAGCAATGAGAGAATTATTCTTGCAAATTGTTTACGGAAGAACTCAAACTGCGTTTTCTGAAAACGGATTGCCTGTAGGTGCAGGATTGGAAGATTTGGGTAAAGGACTTTGTTCAATGACGGGTACAATCCACTCAACAAAGCAAAAAGGTGTAAGATATTTGTCATTAACAGAAGGTTACATTTTGGAACTTGGCTTGGATAAAAACAATGAAGTTATCGGTTACAAATTTGTAAATCTTGGTAAAGTAATGGATGCAATTAAAAAAGGTGAAGATGCCGGTGAAGCATTCAAGAAAAATATCGGAACTTACGGCAGATTTGCTGATGCGGTTAAAACAATCGATCCGAGAAAAGAATAGTTTGAGGTTACTCGTGAATCGTGAAGTGTGAATTAAATTACGATATACGAATTACCTGTTACAAGTCACAAAATAAAACAAAAGAGGAAAAAATAATATGGCAAATTTTGAAGGAAAAGACAGACGTGAGTCAACTTTGAAAAAAGTTTTACCTGAATACGGGTTTAAAAATCTTGATGAAGCTCGCGAATTATGTCTGTCAAAAGGAATTGATGTAGATTCAATAGTAAAAGGGATACAACCTATAGCATTTGATAACGCATCCTGGGCATACACATTAGGATGTGCGATTGCAATTAAAAAAGGTGTAAAATCAGCTGCAGAAGCTGCTGAAGCAATTGGATTAGGTTTGCAAGCATTTGCGGTACCGGGTTCTGTTGGAGACCAGAGAAAAGTTGGACTTGGCCACGGAAATTTGGGTGCAATGCTTTTAAGAGAAGAAACAAAATGCTTCTGCTTCCTTGCAGGTCACGAATCATTTGCAGCTGCTGAAGGTGCAATCGGGATTGCAAGAAATGCTAACAAAGTTAGAAAAGAACCTTTGAGAGTAATCTTGAACGGTCTTGGAAAAGATGCTGCATATGTAATTTCAAGAATTAACGGATTTACTTCTGTAGAAACCGAATATGATTACAAAACAGGCGAGTTAAAAATCGTTAAAGAACAAGCATTTTCAGATGGTGAAAGAGCAAAAGTAAGATGCTATGGTGCGGACGATGTTTCAGAAGGCGTTGCAATAATGATAAAAGAAGGTGTTGATGTATCAATCACGGGTAATTCAACAAATCCTACACGCTTCCAACACCCTGTAGCAGGTACATACAAAAAATGGTGTAGCGAAAACGGAAGAAAATATTTCTCAGTAGCATCAGGCGGCGGAACGGGAAGAACACTTCACCCTGATAACGTGGCAGCTGGTCCTGCATCATACGGTATGACCGATACAATGGGCAGAATGCACTCAGATGCACAATTTGCAGGCTCATCATCAGTTCCTGCTCACGTAGAAATGATGGGTGTAATCGGTATGGGCAACAACCCTATGGTAGGTGCAACAGTAGCTTGCGCAGTTGCAGTTGCTCAAGCATTGAATGCTTAATTTGAAATAATTTTCATAACAAACCGGCAAAGGAAAATTTCGCTTGCCGGTTTTGTTTTTATTATATTATATTTTTAAAGATTTGTTAACGATATATAAAATATATGTTAAATATATCATTATGTGGGAATAAATAAGGTATAACCATTTTCTTTTTCTTTATTTTCTCCTACACACTAACCTTTTACCAATACATGATTGGCCGCCCGAAGCGGCTTTTATTTTGCAAAAAATAAAAAATTAAAATAACAGCCGGTTTGAGGATTTGGAACAGAAGATTTTAGTTTGTTGGGTTTTCAACCCAACAATAATTTTCGAGTGTAATTATTCGCAAAAGTGTGCAAGAATAGTGCAAAAAATGAGTAAAAAAATGCAAGAAAAGTCACTTTTGGAGTAGTTTGAGATTCAAATTATTATCCGACTTCCTGTCGCTGTGATTTAGTTGTGTTGGTGTAGAAACCCCAACCTACCCTTGTTTGTTTCCGACCAAACTACTCAAAAAAAATACAAACGCACCCTCTTAAAATTGATAACCTCACACTTTTTGTGGGATGGTGAAAACCTAACAATATCAATAAAAAACACCCTCAAACCAATGTTCAAGGGTGTATTTTTTCAAAATGGTGGGCGTTAAGAGACTTGAACTCCTGACATCCTCCTTGTAAGGGAGGCGCTCTACCAACTGAGCTAAACGCCCGAAAATTTATTTCGGCTACAAGTCTATATTACCAAATAAATTTTCTTTGTCAACTATTATTTTATTTTTTTGCTGAATTTACTTTTATTTCGTGTTTTGCGCCGTGATAAGGATTCATGTGGTTATAGCGAATTCTTCTCAGTGTTGCTCTTACGCCTTTTTCCTTATCGTTTGTCGGATCGTATTTTACCGGCTGCGCAGGTGTTTGAGCTGTTTGTGCCGCAGGCTGCATCAGTTCTTGAAAAATCGCTCTTATATCGTCATCATTCACCGCGTATGTTTCGGGGCTTACGTAATTTTCCTGAGCATTTACCGCAAGGCATGCCATAATTATCCCAATAATTGTCAAAAATTTTTTCATAACAGTATTATAACATATAATTTTCTTGCAAATAGTTTCAAGTTGGTTTAGATTAATTTTATGAAGGTTAATGACGAAATAGAACTTTATATCGAAAAATTTACGAGTTCTGCGCAAGGAATTGCCCACCATAACGGTCAGGTTATTTTTGTAAAAGATGCCTGTCCGAAAGATAAAGTTTTGGCAAAAATTACAAATATCCGCAAAAATTTTGCAAATGCGGAAATTATAGATATTATAGAGTCTTCACCGCATCGAGTTGTACCTTTTTGCCCGATGTACAAGCATTGCGGAGCTTGTTCAATGCAATTTGTTGATTATGATTATCAACTGGAATTGAAATCGCAAATCGTAAAAGATGCGCTCTATTCAATCGGGCAAATTGATTTTGATGTTCCTCAAACAGAACCAAGCCCGCAGATTAAAAATTACAGGCATAAAATTCAATACCCCGTATCTCAAAAAAAAGTTTCAAAGCGCCCGATTATCGGCTATTATATGCCAAATTCGCATTCAGCCGTTGATATCAAGCATTGTCCTATCCAACCCGAAATTTGCGATAAAATCATTGATTTTATAAGGGAAAATGCTGAAAGATACGATATGGAAGGGTATGATGAAAAATCTCATTCGGGGTTATTAAGACATGTTATTTTAAGAGTTTCAAATAAAAATTCCTCACTGCTTCTCGGTTTGGTTATAAATTCAAAAGTTATAACAGAAAATTTGCGCCGATTTGCAGATGATGTTATGCAAAATTTTCCTGATATAAAAGGGGTTTGCGTAAATTTTAATACGCAAAAAACGAATTTAATTTTAGGTGTGGAAACAATATGCATAAAAGGGCAGGATTATGTTGAAGATGAACTTTGCTCAAATATTTTCAAGATAGGTTTAGATACATTTTTTCAAGTTAATCCGCAAACCGCACAAAACCTTTTCGGTTATGTAAAAGAATATATAAAGAGGAATTTTACTTCTCCTACCGTTCTTGATGCGTACGCGGGGATTGCATCAATCGGTATGTGTGTAAGTGATTTGGCAAAAAACGTGACAAGTGTTGAACTCATTAAAGCTTCTTGCAATAAAGCAAAAGATGGCCTTGAATTGAACAACATAAAAAATTTGACAGTAATAAATGAAGATACTGCGGAATTTATTAAAAATACACCGGAAAAATTTGACATAATAATAACCGATCCGCCTAAAAAGGGTTCAACTGCTGAGGTTTTGGACGGATTTTTGAAATGTTGTAAAAAAGAGATAATTTATGTAAGCTGTAACCCTGCAACACTTGCAAGAGATTTGAGATATTTGATTAATAAAGGCTGCAAATTAAAGAGTATAAAACCGTTTGATATGTTTTGTCATACAAACCATGTTGAAACGGTTGCCATTATTGAAGTTTAAGCATAAAAACAACAGGATGAATATGAATGCATCCTGTTATTTTAAAGATTAATTGTTAAATATAATTTATTACAAATTCATTTGTTTCCACAATTCATCAGCGCCTTGGGATTGTAAGTATTCCATAAGGTCGTTAATCTTTAATTTGTTTTGATTATTCAGGAATTGTTGAGGTGTGTGGAAACCCATATACGCATGTTCAGTCAGCCCGTAAAGTACGTTGCGTGTGTCACCGTGATTTATTGCATCGAATATTTGACCATAAAGAATGGCTTTTTGCTGATTTGACAATTTGTCGATATTACTTACTAAATCAATGGCACTATTTACGGCAGATATATTTTGTTTAGCAATATTTGCATCGTTATAAAGCCTTTTAACTTTATTATCGACATCTTTTGAAAATGCGTCTAAAATAGTGTTTGTTGTTTCAAGATCAACTCCGTCATTTAACATTTGTCTTGCAAAAGCGGAATTATCCGTGCTATTACCGACTCTTTGCAAAATACGTTGCGCAGTATATTCATCACCTCTGTCTTTTGCAATTTGTTCAAGCAATTGGTTTACTTCGTAGTTATTTTTGTTTAATTCTACGCCAAATTTTGAAGTTGCGCCAACCCAAGGCTTTTCTGTGTTACCGAATTTGAATCCTATAGGGGTTCTTTCGGCATTGTTAGCATCGTTTACCTGATGTTGCTGCATTGGAGCGGCGTCATGAACTTGACTTGAACCTTGTCCGCTAAGTTCTGCTCTAAAGTTGCCGCCTCTTGCCTGATCCATAGGTGCTGCGGCTTGACGACCATTAGCGCTATATGGAAGCGGACTTGAACCTAAGTTATTTGCTTGTCTTGTCATAACGTCTTCAACTGTTCCGACTTGTTGCCATTGACGTATGAAGCCTGTGCCTTTTCTATATACAACGCCGTTTTCAACTTTTAGGTTGTTGATATTTGGTTCGTTAAGTTTTCGCGCTATATCTTCAATCTTTACTGCAGGAGTTTTTACTTTTGTGCCATTAGTTGAAACATCTTTTACAACAATTTGACCGTTTTGTTTTGTAATTTCAAGATGTTTTCTTGAAACTCTTGTATTATCACCAGGGACATGTATATCGCCTTCGCGTCCGACTGTGATTGTTTGGCCTTCTTTTAATCCTTCTAATTTAGCTTTAATTTGAGGATTAGAAAGGTCAAGTTCATATTGTCCGCCAAGTACTAATTTTGAATTTGGTTCAACAACAGAGCCTACATTTTTTTGTAAATTCTCACCTGCCTTAACATTTGCAAATGCCTCAACTTCTTTGACATGTGCACTAGGTACATCAACTACAGGTGCTTGGTTGTCAACATTATAAATTCTTGCATAATGAGGATTAAGCCGGCGGTCTAATTCTATCAATTCGTCCCTGTATTCAGGAAATTTTTCAAGTTTATTTCTGACTTCTATAATCTTAGGGAAGTCTCTATACGAGCGAGATTGCATTCTTGCTTTTATTTGTTCATAATAGGCTTTTGCATCGCTTGCAGAAGTTATCTGTTGTGCTTCCAATCTTGCTTGTTTATCAGCTATTTCTTTTTCTCTTTGAGCTTGCTTTTGTTGTTCAATTTTAGCCTGTTTTGCTTGATATTTTTCTATTTTTGAACGCTGATTGCTAATCATTTTGTCTATAGCTTTTTTATCTTTTGCGGTAATTCCTGCATTGCTCAATTGGTCGTTAATTTTATTCAATTGTTCTACTGATGAGCGGGTAGTAATTTCACGTTCAATTTCAATCATTTGATTTTTTGCAAGCGGTTGACCTGCAACATGTTCTTTAACTACTCTGTCAACTTCTTTTCCAAACATATCTCTAATTACTTGTCCATGAGGAGTTTCTATTTCTGCGGCAGGTATGCGCGCACCATCAGGCATGATTCTGTCATTAATGCTTTCTGCTTTCGGTGCAACCGGTGTTTCAACCTGTGCAGGAGTTTCTGCTTTCGGTGCAGGTTTTTCAACTACAGGTTTTTCAGCCACAGGAGTTTCTGCTTTCGATGTAACAGATGGTTCAGCCTGTGGTGTTTCCGCCTTAACTTCTGCTTGTGCTTTAGGTTCTGCCTTTGGTGTTGCAGCAGGAGTTTCTGCTTTCGGTGCAGGTTTTTCAACCACAGGAGTTTCCGCAGGTGTCTTTGGGGTTTCAACAGGGGCAGTGAAACCTTTCTTTGCAAGATTATCCAATCTGCCATTTATATTTTCAAGCAATTCTGTTTTTTGTTTGCAATCAGGCATTGCTTCAACTTTTTCTTTCAAAGCGTTGAATTTTTGAACCGATTCTTCGCCCTGTTTCATTGAAGCTATTTTGTTAAACTCGGTATTCATCTCTCTGAATGATTTAGCCTGAGCTTTGGTTAATTTTACAGGTTGTGGGGCAGGTGCTTCAACTTGAGGTTTTTTAAGTTGTTCAATTCTGTCTTCAATAGTTTTCTTCAAATCAGCGTAACCGTCATAGCCTTCTCTGGCTGCGATACCGCCTTTTTGACCGCCTCTGCCATAGTATTTGTTTTTAATATTTTTCATTAAGGTTTCCAGTTCGGCAGGATTTTCGCAATCTCTTGCATATTCTTTGATAATTCTGATATCTGATTCGTTTATCATAGAATTGTATTTTTGAGAATTAGCATCAAACATTCTGTCAATAGTTTGTTTGCGTCCGCCTTGAACTGCGTTCGTATATTGACCTTCAAATCCCGGTTCTAACTGATCTGCAATTTGTGCACCTTCATCAAGTGTTCTTTGACCTTGACGTCTCAAGTCACGATTGCCTTTTCCACCTATGGCATCAAGTTCTTTACGTTTTTGAGCCATAACTTCAGGTGTTGAATGAGGATCAAGTGCAGCTTCTACAACTTCCTGTTGAACTTGGGCTTTCTTTTGAGGGTTTAATTTGCCAACCGAACCCGGAGCTTGCATATTACCTGCGGCATCAAGACTTACCGCCCTATCAAGTGTAGGTGTTGTAGATTTCGGCTGTGGCTTAGGCGCAGTTTTTGGCGCATTGTGTACACGGCCTCTTGATAACAACTGTAATGCCATACCAATAGATGCATCTATTGCACCGTTTGTGGTTGTATATTCTATACCGTTAGCCTTTGATACAACAAAGTTTGTTGCCAATTGTGCAACTACGCTTTCACCTGCAATGGCACCGCCTGCGGCAAATTCAGCCATCATAAGTCCGTGTTTTGCACCTTCTTTTATGTCACCTTTTTGGTCGATAGTTTTCATTGTTGTTGATACGATAAATGCATCTGTGCCCATATTGACAGCACGAGCAACTTTACTTTCTGCTCTTAAAACTTTTGCGGTTGTATTAGCTACACGTGCAACTTTTACACCCATTGAACCGCATCTGGTTGCTATCGTTCCTACTCTTGCAGCAAGTAGCGGTGCAGTACCGCCGCATGTTACGGCTGTCAATGCTACGGTAGCTGCAACTTCAAGTGCCATTTCTGTTATTTCTGCAGCCATTTCTGTTTTTTGCATGTTTTGATTAAATTCTGCAATGTCTTTTCCGATATCTGTTGTCCCATATACGGATTGATTCAAAAGCTCTAAATCTCTATCCATTTGTTCAATAGATTTTCCGCCCATATTTTGAGCCATTGAGCTTTTTATGTCGGTAATACTGTTTTGTAATGCTTGCATTACAATTTGCTTATCATCAAGACTCGGGTAATTCTTACGTCCGTATTCAATTACTTGGTTAAAAGTTGCATCATCCCATTTTAATTCACTTTTAATTTGGTCTAAATTCATACCTGATGCTCTTTGCGCTATGTCGCTAAGACTTTCAATCATTCCTTGCTGCAATTTTACTGTGTTAATATTTGACTGCATTTTGTCACGTGCAGCGACTTTTTTTTCATCAAATTTTACCCCGAAGTTTTCTTTCCAAAGTCTTTTAAATTCAGTTTCATTACCTGAATTAGCTGCAGCTTCAAGTTTAGCAACAACCTCGCCTGCCGCTCCGAGTCGTTTTTTCATGCGGTGGATAGTGTTTGTACTGCCTAATGTTGCAGCCCAAGTAATACCGTCACCAGCCTTTGCCATTAACCCTTCTTCATCTCTGGCTTTGTCAAAATCGGCCTTTGCCTGATTAACTTGTTCTTTATATTCGGCAGACGTCATTTTCATTGCATCGGCAAAGCTTATGGTCTGTCCGCCTTTTTGTGCGGCAACTATCGCACCGCGCAAGAAGTCAACGGATTTTTCCATATTTTTAACTTTATTTGAACGGATACCGTTTTCTTTACCATAACCTTGATAGCAATTCCAAAAATATTTCGTTGCAGCATTGATATCTTCATCCCTGACACCGGCATCTTTTGCAGCCTTAATTAAATCGTTCATCAATGTTTTCAGTACAGGACCTTTATCTCCGCCTTCGGACATAATTGAATCGATTAAAGACGTATCATTTCCGGTTAAACCCTTTTGACTGTTATATGCGTATGCATCCAAAACGCCAACTATGTTTTTAGAGTTAACTTTATGTGTCAAAACATCATTAAGTTTTGTCATAGAAGTATTACCATGATTATCCAAAACTATATCATACAATTCGTAAGCAATTTGTTTATTTCTTTCTCTTTGAGCCTGAGCCTGCCTTATCTCCGTATTTGCAGCCTCGCTTTTGTGATAATCTTCAAGGAGAATTTCCTTTTCTGTCATCATTACGTTAACTGTATCACCCTTTTTAGGTACTTTAATATCAGGATTTAATGACATAAGTTCATTTGTTCTGTTCACAATCTGCGCTTGAGTCGGATTTGTTCCCCCTTCATTTTTGAGCATTTCTGTCGCATACTGAGTCCAGTGTTTATAATCTTTATCAACATTAACTTCTTTGGTTCTGCGGCCTTCCAGACGTTTTTCAACTCTCGCCATTTCTTCTTGGCGGTATGCGTTTAATTGTGAAGCCTTGTCACCGCGGCCTGCATTTAATTGCGCAAACTGATCCGCATCAAGTTCCCCGGGAATTTTAATTTCCGCACCTACCAAGAAATATTGTTTCGGTGCTTTGCCTTTTACAGCCTCAGGGTTTGCTGCTAATAAATCTTGTACGGATACATTGAATTTTTCAGCTATAGCTTGAGGGCTTTCTCCGTTTTGAACGATTACACCTTTTGTATTTCCTTTTCCGTCATATTCAACGGAAAGCGCCGTTTCACCATTAACTTCTACGGTTTGTGAAGTTCTGAATCCACCTTGCATTTTGGTTATAACTTTACTTGTATTACCCTCAGCATCTGTTCCTTGCTTAATTTCTTCAATAACTTCACCATCAGCATTTTTATTTTCCGTAATAACTACCGTAGAGCCGTCTTCAAGTTTTTCTGTCGTAACTTGCTGTCCCGGTTTTTGAACTACGGTTTTATTGTTTTTGCCTGCTTGATCATAATAGTAAGTGGTTACTATATCGCCTGTTGTAGTCTTTATAGGTCTGTTATTGTTTTCAAAATCAAGTTCGGTTGTTGTTTGACCTTGAACTTTTACTCTTGATTGAATTTCTCCATTTTCATAAGACGTAGTAACCGTTGTTGTGCCGTTTGTTACAATTTCATTTTTTGGAGTTTTGCCGTCATTTTCGAAATTTGTTGTGGTTTTTACATTATTTTTAGTTTCTTCTCTTTGGCTAAGTGTGGCAGTTTTAGAACCGTTAATATAGGTGTAAAGTTCTTTTTGTACTGAGCCGTCTTCGCTCGCTTTATAATTAACAAGTAAGCTGCCGTTTTCAAGCTTTTGTGCACTTTCGACATTGTCTGCCTCAGAACCGATTGCATCCATAAATGCCTTGATGTCTGCTCTTGCATCTTGGGATTCAACTCCTAGATTTTTCAAATATTGAGCAGCTTCACGTTTGCCAAGTCTGGATTTTGCACCCTTTGATGCTGCGGCTTCAGTTAAATCGGCATTCATCTTGTTTAATTCTTGTTCATCAAGAATGCCGTTTTTGTCGGTATCATAATGGTCAAAAATTGATTTTGCAACTTCATTGTCTCCAAAAGCACTTTTTTGTACGCCTTTGTCGCCATTAAGTTTAACCTGTCCCAATTTGCCTAAATTTAGATTGTTAACTTCGCCACTCATAATAAAAACCTTTATGTTTTAACACTTGCCCATGTTTTCGACAATTTTTATAAAAAACTTTGATGCATGATAAATATATTTACAAATTGTTACAAAAGATTTAAAAATAGTCATGAATTCGTAAATATTCGTTAATTAAAATTTAAAAATGCACTAAATATCCGGAATTATTAATAGTTTGTTCTATTAAACTCTTTAATAACCGTCTTTTTAGGAGGTTCTTGTGGTTTATTTGCTTTTGATTTGGATTTTCCACCGTCACCAAATAGCCATCTAAAGCCTGCGGTAAATGCTATACCATTTCTACCGCCATTTCTAACCATAGCTTGGAAATAAGCGGTGAATCTGTCTTTCCATGATCTTTGAACACCAACACCATACTCAACATATGGTTTAACTGATACTTGAGGTAATCTTACATCATTTGCCATAACTTTATTCTTATTCATTATGTTCCAAACCATATTTATACCGATATACGGCTGCCATCCATCGGCCAAATTGCCAATAAATTTAACACCAGGAATAACTTGTATTGCATTTAGAGGATCACTGTTAATCCTTACGCCTGCTGCATTTGTGTAGTCAAAAGTATTTACAAATGTATAACCCAAGAATAATGATGGTTGGATTATAAATTTACCGCCGTTAAACTCGATATTGTACCCTGTTTTATTCGCAACACCTGCAGTTAACATTGCATAATCATCTCTGCCATATTGCGTATATGCTTGACCTGCGCTTGCACCGGTTGATACAGTCAAACCTGTAAAGAAGTTACCTTTGTATGCTGTTCCTGTAAATCCAAGAACGCCGCCCTCTTGAGTCATGCTAATTCCATTAAATGACTGATTAGCACCGTTATAACCGACAAATGCCGAAAGAACACCCATCCAGCCGTGTCCGAGTTTTTTCAGTTCACTATCACCGCCATATAATGAACCATATGTTATTGTTGATACATCAATTCCGCCTTTTAACGGGATGTTTTCAAAAGTTGTATATGGTTTTATCCACATAGCTTGTGAGGTTTCAGGTATATTTGAATATAGGTAAACAGGAGTATCGGTACTTGCATTTAACGCAATATCTTCAGCTGTTTTCCTATCTCTTAAAGTATATCTTGTATATCTTTCCAGATGGAAAAAGCCGTCATGTAATGTTTCAAGTTGTGCCAAATATCCGCCGGCTTGTGTTGCAACAACGGATGGCATAACTGCCATATTAATGCTATCAATGCCAGGAGTATTTCCGCCTTGTTTTGCGAAATTCAACACCCCGCCGCCGTATGTAACGTCATACCTTTGAATAGGTCCCATTACTGATTTTGCGCTATCTTCAAGTTTGATGTATCCGTTTGTTGCAAGTTGGCCTTGCGCGATAGTAACCGATGTATTATTAAGTAAAGCATCAGATACAACATTCAATCCGGATTGGCTGATTGACAGATAACCTGAGCCGGAAACATTTGTAGCATTAATACTATCAGCGATACTATTCTTTAAGTCAACATCTATTGCAAATCCTACTTTTCCGTTAAGAGTGATTGTTGTCATGTTAAGTTTTTCTATACTTGCAGGATTTGGATTTGTAGAATATGTGCCGTCACCGTTATCGACAACCGTTGTGTTTTGTAAATTAATAGACGTGCCATCTGCAAATGCGGCATTATTTAAAGTTCCGAGAGCAGCTCCATTTGCAAGTCCAAAAGAGCCTGAATTAATGCTCAAATTTCCAACAAAGCCTGAGTTATCACCTGATAATATAAGTTTGCCTGAGCCATCATTTGAAATAGTACCTGTACCTGCAATAGAAGAAATTGTTGCGTTATTATTACCTTGAACAGTTAGTTGACCGTTGGTATTAATTTGAGTATTCCCGCCAAAGTAGGTTGAATTGTCAGGATTGTAAGTTATTTTGCCATCGTCAATTGTTACATCGCCGGTAAAGTTACTATTGTTACCCTTTAATGTAAGATTCTTATCTCCGTCTTTTACGAAGCTTCCGTTTCCGGTGAAATTGCCGGCAATTATATCAGACAAATCATTTGTTAATGTTACGGTGCTGCCGGATGCAATATTTGTTGTTCCGCCAACATATTTATCAGAAGCCGTATTTTGTGTGAAATTAACATCTCCGGATTGAACATCAAATGTTCCTGTCAAACCTGAATTATCGCCTGTAAGTGTAAGATTGTTTGTACCATCTTTAACCACATTACCTGCACCTGAGAAGTTACCTGCAGTTATGTCGGACATAGAATTGTTAATAGTAACTGTGCTGCCTGAAGTAATACTTGTAGAGCCTGAAATATAAGTATCAGTATTCTTTCCTTGCGTAAAGCTTACATTTCCTGACTGTACATTCATATTTCCGGTGAAATCTGTGTTGTTACCTGAAAGATTTAATGTATTGCTGCCTGTTTTATTTAAATTACCTGTTCCTGCCAAACCGCTTGCGATTGTACCGTCTTTTGTCTTTGTATCGTAAGTAACGATTGAACTTCCATCAATATAGATATCATTATCTCTTGAACCGTTACTGTCAGTATTTCTTGCAGTTACGCCAAAATCAGAATCGGTTATTGTTAAATCTTTATTTGTATATATTGCACCACCATTACCTTTAGCGCTATTGTTGTCAGCCGTTATTCCTTCTATGGTAGCTCCTGTTGATGTATTGTTAATTACACCACCGTTACCGCCTGCGGAGTTGCCTGTCATATCACCACCGGTAATTTTCAGACTTGCAGAATTTGTATTATTTATAGCCCCGCCGTCACCGGTTGAAGTGTTATTTTGCAGATTAACGTTGTTAAATTCAACTTGAGCTGAACCGTTATTGATATTAGCAACAGGTCCATTTGTACCGTTTGCATTTTCAATAGTCAAATCGCTTACTGTAAGTTTTGTTGCATTTGTTACTTCAAATAATGTATTTGTATTACCTCCATCAACCGTCATGTCGTGGCCTGTTACGGTAAATGTTCCTGCCGAAGTAGTACCTAATGAAGAAGCTATTGTATATGGATTTGTATCGTTATTTGTAAATTCAAAGCCTCTTGTACCGTCTTTTTGATTCATTGCTTTCAATGAATTATTATCGGCAGCTTTTTGTTTAGTTAATACAATACCTTTGCAGTCGGAGGTTATGTCAACCAGATATTCATAAACATTGGTTGCCCAATTTGTAACAGTTCCTTCTTTTGATAGTGTAACGCCATCTGTTTCTTTAATCACGTTAAACGTGTAATTGTTGTGTAAACCGTCATCTCCGTTAGCTTTATCATTATGAATATTAATTGAGTTAAGAGCAATGCTCAATGCGCCGGTACCGGTTACTGTTCCGAATTTTATAGTATCGGATTTCGGACTATCAGGCAACGGAGCTAAATCAACATCTATTTTAATAGAATTATTTCCGCTAAGGTCAATTGTTTTTATGTAAAGGGAACTATAAGTATCATCTTCTAAATCTAATATAGAATCTTCAATAGCGTATTTACCGACATTATAGTTTTCTTGAGCTAATTTAATATCAGACGAGCTAATTTTAACCGTATTTACGTCAGTCATTCCTGTAACGGTATCCAGTATATATGTTGTTACATTTTTGCCTAAACCTTTGAATTCAGCAGAACCCGCACCGTTAAAGCTTAAATTTGGAGTTGCAGAACCGCCTATTCTGATATTTGTAGAATCTGTGCCGGCAGTATATTCCAGCGCACCATCTTTAACAACTGTATTATATGCAAGACCGGTAGCATTGTTTTTACCTTGTACTACAAGTTTACCTTCTTCAACATTTACGGTTCCTGCAAATGTGTTTTCTGTTTCATTGAAGGTTAATTGATTTGCACCTTTTTTGTTTAGATCACCATTACCGGAAACATTTTTCAATGTATCGGATATTGTCGTTGTATAGTCTAATGAAGCACCGCTATCAATTACTGTATTTCCTGCAATATATTTATTTGTGCTGCTGTTTGCAAATGATACTTTTCCTGCATTAATATCAAGTTCACCTTTATATCCGGAATTATCGCCAGCAAATATTACATTGCCCGTGCCATATTTATCGACTTTAGCCGTATTGCTTGAAGCAGATAAGTTTTGTAATGATAATGCATTAGCATTTGTTATTTCTAATGTCGTGTTGTTGGCAAGATCATAGCTTGCATCACCGGAGAAGAAATTGCCCGTTGAATCATTAAACGCTAATGTTCCATTGTCAATATCAACGGTTCCTTTGAAGCCAGAACCATTTCCGGTGTAAGTCAATTTGCCGGAGCCATCCTTATTAAATACAGATGTATTATCACCATTTAAAGTATTATTAAAGATTGCATCTGTAGTATTGTTATTCGTAAATGTTGAACCTGATAAAATGTTTATAATACTATTTGTTATGCTTCCTGTATTAGTGAAAGTACCTGAGGTATTGAGGGTACCGCCTGAGATTGAACCTGAATTAGAGCCGCCTGAGGTTGTGATTGAGCCTGAATTAGTGATGGTGGCTGCGTTAGATAAAGTAGCGGTAATATTCGCGTTATTAACTAACGTACCACCTGATACGTTCAATTCACCTTGGGTGAGGTCAGCCCCTAAAGTAGTTGAGCCTGACGACAGAGTAGTAGTACCCGAACCTGAGACGGCTTTGTTAATTTCATTAGAACCTTGGAGTGTCAGACTACCGTTATTTTCAATACCTGAGGAGTTGGATGAATCAATAACTGCCGTATTCAAAGCTAAGGTATTACCTTCACTAACGGTTGCGACATTAGACGCGTTAGAGATTTTAACGTTATTCAAATTAACGGCAGCAGCGGAGGTGCTGTTGAGGTTAAACCCTGAATTAGAATTAAAGTTTATTGTGGAGATATTGCTTCCGTCTTTAACGCCCGAGATGGTGAGAGAGCCCTCGAGGGTATCACCGATGGAGCTGTTAACGGTGTAGGTATCGGTGGCACTATCTGAGGTGAATGTTCTTGAACCTGATTGATTGTTAACGACTTCAAGGAGGTTGTAGTAGGAGGTATAAGTTTTATCTGTGGTATCATCGCCGTCAGCGAGATAAGCGATGGTATCTTTGAGGGTACCTGAGGAGGAGGTAACGCCTAATTTGTAGTGGTGAGTAACGGTTTTGTCGTATTCACCGGTGCCTTCGGTATTTTGTTGATTCCAGGTGTAGGAAGCGAGTTTAGCATCAGCTTCGTGAACGGCCGCATCGGATTTATCTTTGGTTAGGGAAGAGAGGGCGGAAGACAGTTGGAGCTCGGCGCCTGCGGCATCACCTGAGAGTACTCTGTAGTTGGTATCGAGAGCCAAATCAGCGGCATTAGACAGCGAATCAACGATAAAGGTACCAGTAGATGTACCACCTAAGGTAATTGAATCAATACTTGAAGCTGAATTATCCAGATTCAGATGCAGAGCGGAATTTAATGAGGCATTACCTAAAGATACGGAATTAATGGTACCGCCGTTGAGGTTCAAGGTACCGCCTTGTGCGTCATTAGAGAAGGCATCCGCATTCAGCGAGCCTGATTTTGCGTTTATAACTCCGCCGGATGATAGATTCAAATTAGCGACACTAACGGAATTAGTATTAGTGAAAGTACCTGAGGTATTGAGGGTACCGCCTGAGATTGAACCTGAATTAGAGCCGCCTGAGGTTGTGATTGAGCCTGAATTAGTGATGGTGGCTGCGTTAGATAAAGTAGCGGTAATATTCGCGTTATTAACTAACGTACCACCTGATACGTTCAATTCACCTTGGGTGAGGTCAGCCCCTAAAGTAGTTGAGCCTGACGACAGAGTAGTAGTACCCGAACCTGAGATTTGGCTATTAAAAATATTTGTACCTGAAAGATTTAGTGTCCCATCATTTGCGATTGCAGTTGTGTTAGAGTCAAAAGTTGTATCGCTGACATTCAAAGTGCCGCCATTATTAACGGTAAATGCAGTAGAAAAATTGGAAACCGTTGAGTTTGTTGCACCGTTGCCGTCAAGGTTGAGAGTATAACCGTTTGCAACCGTAATACCGTTTGAATTGCTTGTACCTGTAAGTTCATATCCGTTCATATAAACATAGAGCGGATTGCCTGTTGTGTTGTAGGTAACGACAGGAGATGCGTAATTAGTATTATTATTTTCGCTAAACGAGAATGTATTTAACGCTGTATTACCCTCAATATAATCTTTTAAAGTATTTGTGACAATTGGAGAATTAACAGCAACATTAAGTTTTCCGTCAGAACCTTTTGTAAATGTATAAGTTTTTGTATTTGTACCAACAACGAGCTGACCTGTATTACCACCAACAGTTAAACTACCAGTAAACGTTCCATTTAAATAAGTGATATAGTTAGATAATGTTGAAGAACTACCCGTATAATCATCTCTGACGTTGATTGACGAAAGATTAATATTAGCAGAAGAAGAATTAGAAACTGTCAAACTATCGGAACTACCGTTTGACATAGCAACATCAATTGCCAAATTGCCTGTACCCGTAAGATTTGTAACGGTATTGCTGTTATATTGCGGTGTATCACCCCCCATTTCTTGGAAACTCAATGTACTTCCTGATGCCATATTGAGTGTTTTTTGGGATAAAGATTTTACATATAGGGTACCTGAATTCAGGTTGATATTACCAGTACCTTGTATATCAGTTTGAACATTGACATCTCCTGCTATAATTAATGTTCCAAGGTTTTGTATATCATTCTTTTGAGAAGCGGTCGGATTGACAAAATTTATTGAGTGTCCATTTTGGGTTTCAAAGTTGATCGTACCGGAAGAAACATTATAAATGGCACCACCCTGAGTAAGGGCATCATTGTCTTGGAATAACATATTGTCGTCTTTTGCCCTCAGGGTAATTGTTGTACCGTTATATATTGCACCGCCCCTACCGTATGCCGCACCACTGCCTGAATTTTCGGCGGTTACATAGTTATTTATAAAATCAGAGTCTTCAATAACTTTTGTCCCTGTCCCGCTGGTATCGTTACCAAAAAATATAGCTCCACCGTATGAATTTGCCGCACCACTTGTATTTGCACTATTAGAGGCATAGTTGTTACGAAAAATTACATTATCTATGGTTAAATCAAATTTGGTTGAGCTTGTTGAAGCACCAGCAGCAATAGCACCACCACGCACAGTTGGAGTTCCTGTTGAAGTAGCAGTACTATATGCATGGTTCCCGTCAAATGTAGTATTTGTAATGGTAACAGGAGCCGTTGAATCATAATTGGTTCGCGTTAAATACAATACCCCACCGTTAGCTGTACGGCTGTTACTTGAATTTACAATTACGTGGGCATAGTTGTTGCTAAATATAACATTATCTATAGCTATTTTAGTAGCCTTATCATTATGTATGATACCGGCATATGTGGTAGTTCCTTCTCTTGTAACAGAACTGTTTTTTATTATTGAATTTGTTAATGTGAAATCAGCGCCGGCTGTATTTACATTGAATACAGCCGCATTTGAAGTTGTTGTGGTGATACCGTCAGCTATAGAATAATCAAATATTTTAGCAGTATTGATAATTTGTCTTTCTGTAATTTGGTTGGTAGTTTCATCCTCAGTAATCGTTGCACCGGTTGCGGCGCCTGTCATAACGCCATTCAATTTTATGTTTCTCGGACGTTTGTTATCCTGAAACATCAACGGGGTATTATTTAAAAGTGTAGTTGTGTTATCTTTATTTATTATTGATTTTATTTTTTGAGGTCGAATATCAGTTGTTTCAGAACTATTATTAAGTGAGGTTTGACTCTTGAAATCTGCAGCAAAAGCATCGCAAGAAAAATTCATACCGCCAACGATAGCAGCACAGAGAAATACTTTCTGCAGGGTAGAGATATTTTTAAATAATTTTTTGCTTTTATTATCCGTAATGCTCACTTATTCAACTATAATTCTACAACAACTACTATCAATAACTACTATCAATAACTTCTAATTCCTCAATAAAATCTTAGCATAACCAAAATTTGTTGGCAAATTTTTTTGTAAAAATTTCTACTATAAAAAAATGATTTTTTCTAAATATTTTTGTCTTTAAAAAAGTGAAATTTATGTACACCCGAAACCTTTGTTATATTTGATTTTCAAGAACTTAATTTTTTTGAGAAAAATATATCATATTTCATCACAAATATCTGTATCTAAAAATTAAGTTAAGAAGTGTTAAGAATACAATAAATAAAAAATTGATTTTGTTTTCTATAAAAAAAGAGAGTCTTTTTAAGACTCTCTTTTTTTAAGTTAAAATATACTTTTCTTTTTCTTTTTATCTTTTGATGCTGCTTCTTCTGCTTCAACTGCTTCTTGAGCAGGCGCTTTTTGCGGTACAAGCATCGGAATTACCGGATATTTTCTTGCAATGATTTCTTTGTCATTATCCGATACCACAATTGTCAATTCTTCAACGCTATAATCCATAAGAACTTTTAAATCGTTTGCATATGCATTATATACGAAATTGTCATTAGGGATATTTACGGTAAGTTCGCCGATGGCTACTTCCTTGCCGTTGTTTGCTCTTGCTTTTACTGCCAATTTGTGTTCCCCAACCGTCCAATTCGGCCCGCACAAAATAGCAAGGTCAAATCTGAATTCTGCAGGCATTGCAACTGCTGATAGCTTGTCAATTATATTTATACAAGTTAATCTGTCATTTTTCAAAAGTACACTCTCCGCCAAAATTAAATATTCTGCCATATTTTACTCCTTTTATCTTCTGTATTTATTTTTTACATTTTCTATATTACAACATAAAAAATAAAAATTTCAATATCTTCGTTTTAAAATTTTAATTTGAAAATTTATTCTTGATACTTTGTAATACATTAGCAAAAATTTTTCTTTACAAGATTTAAGTCAGTTATGATAGTTAATAATGTCGATACATCAGTTTGCTTTAGTGCGCGAAAAATAGGAAGTATCAATGCTCTAAAATATAAAAAAGACGGCAGGTTTGTCTCTCAAAAATTAAACCTTTTAGAAATTGATACCTCCAAAACATCTGATATGATGTGTATTGATTCAATTAATCAAAATTGGAAAAAAGAAAATAAAAAACTTAAAAACGACTCAAACTATTATCTGTCTGATATTTATAATGTTGCACTAAAAAAATATGAACAGAAAAAAGGATTGAGTGAATATTACAACAATGTCCAAATCTTTGCCGTTACCAAACAAAAATTTTTACTCAACTTTTTAAATCCCAAAAAAATATGTGCAATTGCGCAAATGAGGATTGCAGATATGGATATACCAATGCTCGATTTTATTCAAGTAAAACCGAAGTATCAACACGCAAACCCAAACAGAAAAATAAAAAATATAGGAGCCGGTTTCTTGGAAAAATTGTCAGTTTTGACCAACCACAAAAAATACGGACTTTTCACCGACAGCAAATCAAAAGAATTCTATAAACATTACGGCGCCTATCCCGATGAAAATTGGAATGAAAGGTTTTATGTTTACGGTTAAAAAGGCAAACTTAATATTAAGTTCTATTTTGCGGTAAATAATTTTTTATGCTATTATATAGTTCTAAAATTTGAGGAATTGAAATATGGCAACACTTAAAACATCGATATTAGGGGTGGAATTTGAAAATCCGTTTTTACTGGCATCTGCTCCGCCTACGGCTTCAATTGAAAGTATAGATAAAGCTTTTGAAACGGGTTGGGGCGGTGCTGTGTTGAAAACCATTACTCCCGATGATTTGGAAATGGTTGAAGCAAGTCCTCGTTACGCAACAATTAAAGAAAACGGAAAAGTAATGTGTCTTCAAAATATCGAATTGCTAAGTCACGAAACAGTTCAATATTGGATTGACGGTATAAAATATCTTAAAGAAAAACACCCTTCAAAAGTTATAATTGCAAGTATTATGGCACCTGTTGACAGAATAGAATGGCAAAATCTTGTCAGAAAATTAAATAATTCACCAATAGATGCTTACGAATTGAATTTTTCGTGCCCGCACGGAATGCCTGAAAAGGGCATTGGTATGGCTATAGGAACTGACGCGGAAATATCTGCACTTATAACTTCTTGGGTAAAATCAGTTGCTGCAAAGCCTGTTTTTGTAAAATTAACGCCGAATGTCGATAATATAGCTTGGATTGCAAATTCTGTTGAAAGAGCAGGGGCTGATGGGTTAGCAGCAATTAACACTGTGCAAAGTTTTATGGGGATTAATCTTGAGACATTAGAACCCCTACTTAACATTGACGGGCATTCAACTTATGGCGGATTATCAGGTAGAGCTGTCAAACCTATCGGGTTTAAATGTGTTGCTCAATTAAGACAAAATTCTAATTTACCGATATTAGGCATGGGGGGGATTTCTTCTTGGGAAGATGCGGCGCAATATATTGCACTTGGTTCTGATGCCGTTCAAGTTTGTACGGAAGTTATGATAAACGGTTATGGAATAATTAACGGGTTAAAATCAGGACTTTTAAATTATTTGGATGAAAAAGGATTTAATGATATATCAGAGTTAAAAAATATTGCAATTGATAAAATTACAACACATGAAAATTTGAATAAGAAATCACATCTTTATCCTTGTATAGATAAAGAAAAGTGTGCGGCTTGCGGAAAATGTGTAAAAATATGCTCTGAATCAGAATATAATGCATTAAGCCTTGATAATAAATTTATAAATCTCAATAAAGAAATTTGCACAGGGTGTTCACTTTGCAGTCATGTTTGTCTGACAGAAGCTATAAAAATGTGTCATATCTAATATTTTAATTAAAAAAAGTGGTATAATAATAATAGAAATTATTACGACTTCGGAGCAGTTATGACTCAAAAGGAAAAACCTAAAAGAATTACGGCGGACAATTATTTAAGGTATTATTATGATATTCCTTATGAAGGAACAACCTCTCAAGGTAAACCCTTAAAAAAATTAACCGATATAACCTGTCCTTATCGCGGGATTAAAATTATATCACAAGAGGCAACAAAAAATTTTGAAAAACAACTTATCAAAGTGCAAACTGCATTTGAAGCTGTTCAATTGTTATCAAAATATGAAAAGCATTTTTTAAAAACAGAACATGAACTCTTTGCGATTTTTTATAATTTTGCCCGCTTAAATCCTGATGATAATTTGCAAAATTGCCTAGAAATGATAAAAACGAATTGTCTTACAAAATTAAAACTTGAAGAATTTGAGGTGTTAGATACCGTTGATATGTTATCCCGCAAATTATCTGTCCAAACCGCATTAAAATTAAGAGTAAAAACTACAAAATGCAGACAAATTATATTATCTGATTTTTCCCGCAACACATTCAAAAGAAAATTGTTTCTGAATTCTTTAGAAGAAATTGTTCCTAACGAAAATGAAAAAGAGATTTTTGCCGAAATCAAAAATAAAGCTCTTTTCCTTCCGACATCGGAATCAAGTAAAAATGCATTTGTCGTAAAATATTCTCAAAGGAGTCAAACAGAGATAACAAGGAGATTATTTATAGCTTCAACCGGCTCAATTGAACATATCATTCCGTATAGCGAAGGCGGAACTAATAATATCGGCAATTTCCTATTAACCTGTGCTTCGGGAAACAGGTACAGAGAAAATATGAGTCTTGTAAATTATATAAATCGTTTTCCGAAAATTCCTCAATATTGTCAAAATTATGTTGACGACATTATTGAAGTTATACATTCGGGCGGACTCAAAGGAAATGAAACTTATCCGTATAAAATAAAAGAAAGACTCTCTGAACAATCTCAAGGGAAAATTATGATTAGTCTTTCAAAATACAAATATTCAAAAGATGAAGCAGCCCAAGCAAGCTATAATCATGAACACCGTTTTGATAATTACAAAAAATCGTATTAATTTATTTTTTTGACTTAATTATTTTAATCACGTAACACAATGCTAATGCGGTTATAACAATTGCGATAATTTCAGAGTATTTTAAAGGAAGATTAAATCCGATTTTTTCGCTGAATATAAATGACATTGTAATAAAAACATAGAACATTGCAGGCAAAAGTGTTACCCAATAATTTTTTTTATTTAATGCTAAAAATACAGTGGCACAGCAAAGTGTAGGAATTGCAATTAGCTGATTAAAGAAGGTAAAGTATCTCCAAATAAGTGAAAAACTGTTCGCATTTGTTTTTGCCCAGATAAGAATTCCCAAAACGCAAATAACAATAGGAATAACAATTACCAATCTTTTTAAAATATTTTTCTGTTCAAGCTTTAAGGCATCAGCTATCGTAATTCTCAGTCCCCTTAATGCCGTATCACCGGAGGTTATCGGGAGAATAATAATTGCGATTGTTACTAAAAATGCGAGATTTAGAGGAACAAACTTGTTGGCAATAATATTTACCACGTTAACTGTTCCTACAATATTTTGAGGCACAAGATTAAGACTATACACATCCATTGCTGCAGCTGCCCATATAATTGCAATCAAAGATTCAAGGCACATCATTCCGTAAAAAATTCTTCTTCCGTCTTTTTCTTTATCTAATGTTCTTGAAAGTATTGTCGCCTGTGTAGAGTGAAATCCCGAAAGCAAACCGCAGCTTACGGTCATAAAAAACATAGGAATTATAGGTAAATTATCAGGGTGCATATTAAAGTTTGAAAGAGTAAGATTTTGAAGATTTACTCCTTTTATCATGAACCCGACTAATACAAAGCCTGTTCCGATAATTAACATTAACCCTAAAATGGGATAAAATTTCCCGATAATTTTATCAATTGGGAATAAAGTTGCCATTACAAAATACAAAAGGATTATAATGTATGTTCCCAGAACTTTTGGATTTGTAATTACAAAATCTTTGACTCCCATAAATCTTTCCACAAAAAGATCGCCTGCCGTATAAACAAAAACTGTCGCAAGTAATAACAACATTATTGCAACAATAACCATAAAAATTTTAAAAGCATTTTTGCCTAAATATTCGTTAATCAATCCGGTAATTTGTGCGCCTTTGTTTCTTACTGAAAGCATTCCCGCAAAATAATCGTGAACCCCGCCTGCAAATATACAACCAATTGGAATTAAAATAAACGCAATCGGCCCGAATAAAATTCCTTGAATTGCACCGATAATAGGTCCCATTCCTGCTATATTCAAAAGATGTATAAGTGCGTTCCTATTTTTTGACATAGGAACATAATCAACATTGTCCTTAAGCTCATGCGCAGGTGTCAATCTGTCATTCGGTTCAAAAACATTTTCCACATAACGTGAATAAAATAAATAGCCCAAAAATAATATTGTAATACCAATAATAAACGTAATCATACTTATATTATATAAGATTGTTTATTTTGGGCAAAATATTTATTATTGTTAAATTTAAAAAGTTTTTAAAAATTTATTTCAAAACATAACTTTTAAAATAAATCATCCAAACGGTTGATTAATATTTCAAATAATCTGCTATTCTTTTAATGTAAATAGTTATGCTAGAAGGAGAGCAGAATGGCAAATTTATCAATATCAAAAATAGGGGAGCGTATTTTCAACCCTACAAAACACGAACCGAGCGTTGCAAGACAATCAAATCCGTTTGCAAAAATGAAGTTGGGAAATGTACTAACTGCAGATGTATTTGAATCTTCAACAAAAAATGTAGAAAAGTATTCAATGAAGGATAAATTAAAAGCCAGTGCATTAGTAGGTTCAATTTCGGATTTAGGCTCAAAAATCAGAGCAGGTATTGAATCAATAAATGCATTCGGAACAAGAATGAAAGAAAATATTGTAAATACTTGGAATTCAATTAACAGTATTACAATCGAAGATATAGGTTATGGCATTTCTAAATCAATTTCATCAATTTTTGAGGATACGAGTGCTAAAGGACTGGCAAAACGTCCTGTTTCCGAATTGAGAGAAATGTTTACTAACGCAGAATATGAAATGGCACACTTAGGAGCATAGGAGAATAAAGAATGTCAGATAAAGCAACAAAAAAAATCAGTAATATTATAAACGCACTTTCTATGCACACAGATCCGGAATCGATTAAGGTGCTTGAAGAAATAGGAACAAATTCATCCGTTGATATTGTAAGGGAAATGACAGCACGTGCATTGGTCAGAAAAAACAGTGAAGACGCGCTAAAAGTAGTTATTACAAGTGAGGGTAAAGGTATAAATGATCTGTCTACACTTGTTGCAATGAGCACTATTAATGAACTTTTAGGACTTGAAGATAAAGAAACAGCTATGAGAGTTCTTTCTGAAACTGTGGAAAGTGAACTTGAAGATGAGATTAAGGATAATGCTCGTTCTGTAAAAGCTCTTATGGCTTTAAGCTAACTTATTTATAAAACTATAAAATTAAAAAACTCGAGAATATATATTCCCGAGTTTTTTATATGTTAAATTAAATGGCAAAAAATATTTTCTTGAGTTTTACAATAAATATGCAAACCGTAAATTCAAATAAAAATATATTATTTACTTCGCGTTGTCCGCAAATTAGAATGAGACAGCAGGTTTGCCATAAAGTTAATTGTGAATTTCCGCACATTTCACTTTCAAGATTGCAAGAATACATAGTGAAAAATATCAAGGTAAATATAAAGAAAAAATTTCGCCGTTTGCATTAATTAATATTATAAGAAATTTTATAGATAAACGACCGCAAAATACAAATCATGACTTTCGTTCGCTTGGTGAAGTTATTGAATTTGCCCTTAAGGATAAAAATTTTAATTGTTATGAATCCGGTTTTTTAAGTGAATTTATCATGAAATTAAACGGTGTAAAAAATGCAAAAATTGCAAATGTTATACATAGTGATGACTACATAGATCACTGTGTATGCGTATTCAATCGCGACGGGAGCGAATTTGACGGAATAATAAAAAATAACCAAACGATTATAATTGATGCGTGGGCCGGAATTTGTGACTTTGCAAATAATATATTCAAAAAATATGACACGATATTTAATTTGAAAAATAGCGGGAAATATACACTTTCAAATTTGGAAAATCTGGAATTAACAAATTCTCAACTTTCAAATTTCCGTAGTGATTTCCCTAACTTAATATTGTAAATTCCTGTAGTTGTAAAAATAGTTAATTTGAGGCTTTTGTAAATGGGGACTCAAAATCATTCGAAATCCAAATTCTTTATGCTTTCTATGTCAGTTGAACTTCCCCACTTTTTATCATAAAAATTATTTTCAACGAATTTGTGAAATGATGAATATTCCCAATCCTTTACACTTTGGACATATCCGTGTTTTACAGGATTGTAGTGAATATAATTTATATGATTGTTAAGTTCGGATTGACTTGATATCGTATGCTCATAAAATCTTCTTTGGAATAAGCCCTTTTCTCTTTTATTCTTATATCCTGTTTTTAAATTATCTTGTGAACAAAGGTAGGTTGGGCATACTTGCCCAACATCACGAGAAAAGCTGTGTTTGATTGATGATATTATTTTTGAATATTCTTTTATATTTTCAGGATTCAATATTAAATGTATGTGGTCAGGTAAAACACATATAGCAACAATTTCAAATTTGTAATTTTGCGTTGTTTTTTTAAAAGCGATTCTTAAAAATTCAATGTTGTCAATAAAAATGTGCTTTCTTTCATAACTGGTAATGATTATGTGAACATGACTATTTTTAATATAAACTCTGCGATAATTCATAGCATTATAATATCATAAAGTTTTTGTTGGGCAGGTATGCCCAACCTACTTCTCTAATAGAAACCCCTGCGGGGAAATTCCATCCGCAAGGGTTTTGTTTATTTTTTGTTAGTTATTGTTGGGCAAGTATGCCCAACCTACAAGCTCCCACAAGGGGCGAGGCAAGAAAAAACCCCTGCGGGGAAAAATCCATCCGCAAGGGTTTGTTTATTTCTTATTAATCATTGTTGGGCATACTTGCCCAACATACAAACTAAATTGCATTTTAATCAGGTTTTATACAAACTACAGCTATGTTTTGTCCGACATTATTTGTCCAACCGCTACCCCCTGTTGAATTAACAGCATCAATCTGAGCATAGTTACCATCTGTACGAAGCAAGAAAAAACTATTTACTCCAAATTGCGTAAACACATTATCTATGTAATCTTTACCTAAATCATTTATAATTAACTTGACATGATCAATGGTCGCAGGATATAAACCATTCATTCTACATGTTTTATATGCTTCTGCAACACGATTATTAACACAACCAATAGATGTGCTATTATCTCTTTTACAATTATTATAAAAATTACTACAATAAGGTGCATTTTCTTCATATAGGCAATTAATACCACCCACTGAAGCTCCTACAAATGTTATACACATATGCAGATTTTCAGAATAAGCATCACACGGGACAATAGTGCTTCCTTGACCAATTATAGGAGCATTTACGTTTCTGATATCCTTTTTTAATTCATTTGGGGTTCCGTCACCGTTTACGTCAAAAACTATCCCTATACACCCGAATATATCACTTGACCAAATACCGTCTTTACCTTGATTGACAGAATTAGGTGCACAACTTGATGTATTATATGCAACAAGTGCATCAATTCCGTTTGCAAATTGTACTCCCATTATATTTGAATTTCTCCAGTTGTCATGTCCAATGTCCAATGCCGTCTGCAAATCCAAATCTTTTACTACTTCAGGTAACTGTCCATTTCTGCCTGTTGAAATCTTTTTTGAAAAGCATTTATATGCTTCATCTTTTGGGCAAGTTTTGGTGATTTTTATATATTTACTTAAATTTTGGACAAATTCTTCTGTAGAAGATAATCTGGCTAAATCTCCCTTGAAATTCATTGTTTTTAATGCGGTAAACAGTTGTGCCCCAAAAACATCGGATTGAGTGTTAAATGTTTTATCATCACCAATGTCTAAAATTGCAGGTAATACAATCGCGGCAACAATGCCTATTATCGCAAGTGTGATAAGTGATTCGGCAAGTGTAAACGCACATCTAAATTTCTTCATAATATTTTTCCTCTCATGCTTAATTAGTATTATTACTAGTTTACTATTAATATTTATATTTTAATAGTTAGATTAATACATGTCAATACATAAAATTTTTTATATGAGAGATGAATTTTTACTAAAAATAGGGCAAAGCGTCAGGTATATAAGAATTAGACAAGGAATTTCACAGGAAGAATTGGCATTTAATGCAGGGTTAAATATGAATTCAATAAGTACGCTTGAAAGGGGAATTAACAACGTAAAAATAAAAACTTTGTACAAAATAGCACAAGCATTAAATGTTGATCTTTCAGAAATTTTAAATTGTAAATTTTAATTTTTATATAAAAAAATTCCTGCCAAATGACAGGAATTTTTTATTTGTATTTATTCATACTTATTGAATAAAATCGTCATCATCTCCTAGTTCGGAAGGGTTGCCGATAAAATCAGGAGAACCAAACATACCTTCGATTTCTTCTAAGATAGCTGACGGCTTTCTTGATTGATTACGTTGTGCAACCGCGCGTTTTCTTTCTTCGCGTTCTTTTTCCTCATCGGCGTTAATCAGGTGATGGAAACCTGTACCTGCAGGAATTAAACGACCGATAATAACGTTTTCCTTCAAGCCTCTTAACATATCACGTTTACCGTCAACGGCTGCTTCTGTTAAGATTCTCGTTGTTTCTTGGAAAGATGCTGCCGATATAAAGCTGTCAGTATTCAATGAAGCTTTTGTTATACCTAACAACATATATTCACAAGTTGCAGGAGTTTTACCCTCATCCTCAGCAATCTTGTTTTCTTTTTCAAATGTTTGAATTTCAACAAGTTCACCGGGAAGTAATTTTGTATCGCCTGCGTCAACGATTTTAACTTTCTTGGTCATCTGACGGACGATAATTTCAACGTGTTTATCAGCGATTTCTACACCCTGTGAACGGTAAACTCTTTGAACTTCGTCAACAAGGTATTGTTGAGCAGCTTCCGGTCCGCAAAGTCTGATTACATCGTGAGGGTTCAAAGGTCCGCTTGTTAACGGTTGACCTTTCTTAACCTGCTGATTATTATGAACAATAATGTTTGCATCAATTGCATACTTGATTTCTACACTGCCGTTTTCGTTTTCAATAAATAATCTTGGCAAGTCTTCATCGGTTACAATTTTTGCAACTCCGTCTTCTTCCGCTAATATCGCACAATCCTTAGGCTTACGACCTTCAAGAAGTTCTTCAACCCTCGGCAAACCTTGAACGATATCGCCTGTTTTCTGTCTTTCAAATATCAATGTCGCAATGTTATCACCACGAAGTACTAATGCACCGGCTTCTACCTGTAACATTGTACCGGGGCTGATTAAGTATGGACGACCTGTTCTTACCGTAATTTCACCCTTACTTACTGCAACAACTCTGCCTGATACAGGTGATTTTTCACCTGATTCGGAAAGTGATGAATCAACTTTTACAAAATCACCCTTCTTAACGATTGCTTTTGATTTAATCTTAACGGTTTCTTCATTAGATTCATTTGTTAATAATAATCTTCTTGCATCTTCTTTATTTTCATTTATTGAAGCTACACCATTATTTATTGCTAATACCTGAGTCTTTGCAACAGGTGTTTTAGGTTCGATTGTTTGACCGTCTTTTACCAACAATTCAGTTTGAAGTGATGACATCAATTTTGAGTTGCTTTCTGTTTCACGGCGTACAATCAAGTTCTCAAGAACAACTATTCTTAATGAACCCTTATCATCAAGCTCTACCATACCTTTCAAGTGTGACAGATAACCTTGCATTTGGAGTACCAAACTTGTTCTTGTAATAGTTGCACCATCAAGATTTCTTACTCTTGCACCGTCTTTATACTGTAATTGCGTTACAGGAACAATATCAATAAGTTCATCTGTTGTGTTAAATCTTATTGATACATCTTTTGGTTGTACCTTCATCAATTTTACAGGTCTTACAAGAATTTGGATAGGTTGATTTGAAATTGAATCTTCGTCTAATGACAAATTAGCATCCAGATCTTCATCCAATTCATCAATATCCAAATCATCCATTGAAGAATCCAAGATTGTTACGATGGAAGTTTCTTTTGCCTTTATTCCTTCAGCAATAACTGTTCCCTTCTTAACAACCTCGCCCTCATCAACTTTTAATTCGGATACGCTTGAAAGTGTATGTATTTCACCAGGTCTTACCGTAATTTCATGAATTACATCATTATATTCTTTGAATTCTACAATACCATCCAAGTGGCAGTATAAATCCTTAACGATTTCAGTACCTGATGTAACGTGTGCACCGTTTTCTACCATCTTAAGGCTGCTATCCTTATTTACCTGATAGATTTCTTCAGGAATAAATACTACGGAACCTGACTTGGTTATAATTTGATTTTCATCAACTTCAACGTCAACATATCTGATTTCACCCGAAGAATCAACACTGCATTCATCATCTATAAGTTCGGCAATTATCATTCCGTTTTCAACAGTTGTATCAACAGGAGCTTTTACAATATATTTTTCACCCGATTCTTCAACTGTCCATAATTGTTCTTTTCTTGTCTGTTCAAATGTCGCATTTTCAGGTTTTAAAGATGCAATTACAATCGTCAATTCCTTACCTTGAACAATCTTTTTAATCTTTTTGCCTTCAAATTTTACATCTTCTATAACTAAATCTTCACCAAAGCGAACTTCACCGCCGTGTTCGGAAATAGTCAAAGTTTCAGCAAGCTTTTCACCTGTTTCAACTTTTTGTCCGTCTTTTACAAGAACTTTTGAACCGCCTGGGAGGTTATAAACATCCCCGCCAAGAACCCATATAACACCTTGTTTATTTGTAGTTCTTGAAATGTTGCCTTGTCTGTCTTTTCTTTCATCTGCCACAAAATCTTCATATAAAACTTCACCTGACAAGTCAGAAGTTATATCCATTGTAGCCTTTTCGGTTAAACGAGAACCGTCACCTGATGAAACAGGTTCATATTCTGCAAGTTTAAAATCCTTTTCAACCTTCATACCGTTTTTGAAAAATACTGTTGAACCTGCAGGAATATGGTATTTATCAGTTTTCTTAGAACCTTTAATTTCAATATCAGCTTCGTAGTTTGCAATTTGTACAACATCACCGTGACGTGTTCTGATTTCTCTTGTTTTAACATCAGATACAACTTCACCGGCATTTTTTGCAACTACGGTCTTCATCGCACCTGAACCTTTAAATACACCGCCTGTGTGGAATGTTCTCATTGTAAGCTGTGTACCCGGTTCACCAATTGATTGAGCGGCGATAATACCGATTGCTTCACCTATATCAACTAACTTTTGAGTTGTCATTGCCCATCCGTAACATTTTTGGCAAATTCCGTATTCCAAACCGCAAGTTAAACCTGAACGAACTTTTACTTCTTGAAGATTTAAATGTGAAATCTTCTTGATATCCGTTCTGTCTATTGTAGTACCGGATTTAACCAACACTTCACCTTTTTCATCAACAATATCTTGAGCAATTGTTCTGCCAAGTAATCTGTCAATCAACGGTACAATTACGTTTTCACCGTCCATAATAGGCTTCATGTTTATGCTCTTATCTGTATGGCAGTCATCTGCACGAATAATAACATCCTGCGCAACGTCAACAAGACGTCTTGTCAAATATCCTGAATCGGCTGTTTTCAACGCTGTATCTACAAGCCCTTTTCTTGCACCGTATGATGAAATAATGTATTCGGTAACAGACAGACCTTCTTTAAAGTTTGACTTAATCGGCAAGTCAATAATCTGACCTTGCGCATCTGCCATCAAACCTCTCATACCTACCAACTGTGATACCTGTGATAAATTACCTCTCGCACCTGAAAATGCCATCATATATACAGGATTTAATCTGTTAAAGTTTTTTACCACCGCTTCCGTTAATTTTGAAGTTGTTTCTGACCAAGTGTCAATAACTTTTGTATAACGTTCTACCTCGGTGATTTCACCTTTCAAATAACGGTGAATTGACTTATCAATTTCTTCTTCTGCCTCTTTCAATAATTCCTTTTTAACATCAGGAACTTCCAAATCGGCAATTGAAATAGTTGTGCCGGACTTGGTTGCATATTTGTAGCCTAAATTCTTCAGGCTGTTTGCTAATTCAGCAGTCTTTGCACCGCCAAATTCCAAGTACATTTGAGACAACAACTGGTTTAATGCTTTCTTATCCATTTGTTTGTTAATGAATTCGACTGTATTTTTCTTATTTGTGTAAGTTGTTTCCATTTTTATTTCCCTTTAGTAATTTTAATTTATTTTAATAATTTCTTACGCTAAAGCGCCTCTTACAGCTTCGTTAAATATAATTCTTCCGGCTGTAGTTTCAATTTTCTCACCTTTTTCATCCCTCACAACAATTTTGTCGTGAAGACTTATTACACCTACCTCCAAAGCTGATATTGCATCTTGGAAGCTGTAGAAGTAACCTTTAACAGGCATTTCAGGATCTTTTAGAATAGTCAGATAATACATACCAAGGACCATATCCTGAGTTGGTGTAATAATCGGCTTACCTGTTGCAGGAGCAAGTATGTTATTAGTTGCTAACATTAACATTCTTGCTTCTGTTTGCGCTTCAATTGAAAGCGGTACGTGAACTGCCATCTGGTCACCGTCAAAGTCTGCGTTAAACGCTGTACAAGTTAACGGGTGTAATTGAATTGCACGGCCTTCTACCAATTTAGGTTCAAATGCTTGAATACCAAGCCTGTGAAGGGTTGGCGCACGATTCAACATAACAGGGTGTCCTTCAATTACCTCTTCCAAAATATCCCATACAATCGGCTCACTGCGTTCAATTCGTTTCTTAGCCGACTTGATATTTTGTACGTAACCTCTTTCAATAAGTTTATTTACAACAAACGGTTTGAATAATTCAATTGCCATTTCTTTTGGCAAACCGCATTGATTCAATTTTAACTGCGGGCCGACTACAATAACCGAACGACCTGAATAGTCAACACGTTTACCTAACAAGTTTTGACGGAAACGTCCTTGTTTACCTTCAATAATATTAGACAAAGATTTTAGTGCTCTGTTGTTAGGGCCTACCACTGTTCTTCCTCTGCGGCCGTTATCAATCAGGGCATCTACTGCTTCTTGAAGCATCCTTTTTTCGTTTCTTACGATAATTTCAGGTGCGCCCATTTCCAATAATCTTTGCAAACGGTTGTTTCTGTTAATTACTCGTCTGTATAAATCGTTTAAGTCAGATGTCGCAAATCTTCCGCCGTCTAATTGTACCATCGGTCTTAAATCAGGAGGCGTTACAGGAAGTACATCCATTATCATCCATGTAGGATCTGTTTCTGACGAAATTAAACTGTCTAACAATCTTAATCTCTTTATCAATTTAGACTTCTTTTGAACAGAATTAACTGTTTGAGATAATTCGCCTCTGATTTCTTCGGCTAAACCTTTAACATCAACTTCTGCCAAAAGTTCTTTTATAGCCTCAGCACCAATACCTACTTTTAAAGTAGATTCTTCATGCTCTGCCATATAATCTTCATATTCTTCTTCACTTAGCAGTTGAAGCTTTTTGAATTCGCTGTCACCACCGTCAAGAACAACATAACTGTTAAAATAAATTACCTGCTCTAAATCTTTTAAGGTCATATCCAAAAGTAAGCCCAAATATGAAGGAATACCCTTCAAAAACCAAATGTGAGATACAGGTGCTGCAAGCTTTATGTGTCCCATTCTTTGGCGTCTTACCTTTGAATCCGTAACTTCTACACCGCAGCGTTCGCAAATAATACCTTTGTGTCTCACTCTTTTATATTTACCGCAATAACATTCCCAGTCTTTTGTCGGTCCAAAAATTCTTTCACAGAACAAACCGTCTCTTTCAGGTTTTAAAGTACGGTAATTGATTGTTTCCGGCTTAGTAACTTCACCGTATGACCATTTCAAAATTCTTTCAGGTGACGCTATACTAATTCGTATATAATCAAAATAATCTATGCTTGTTGACATTTTTTTATTTTCTCCTTTTATTCTGAGGTTAAGAAGGTAAGAAGGTAAGATGGTAAGCTATTTATTTTGTTTTGTTTTGTTTTGCCTATCTTCCTATCTTCCAATCTTCCAGCCTTCTTTACTATATATCTCCGAATGTTGTCGGGGTTTCAAAGAAATTGATATTCAAAAGTTCCGAATCCATATCAGATAGAACTCTTCTTGGTGCTGATTTTCTTAAATCATCCATATCAGTCATTAAATCAACTTCCTCTCCGCCTTTCTTGGCAACTCTGATATCCAAACCTATTGATTGCAATTCACGAACCAATACCTTGAAGGATTCCGGAATACCGGGTCTCGGGATATTGTCACCCTTAACGATTGCTTCGTACGCTCTGTTACGTCCGTTTACATCGTCTGATTTGATTGTTAACATTTCTTGAAGTGTGTAAGCTGCACCGTATGCTTCCAGTGCCCAAACTTCCATCTCACCAAATCTCTGACCGCCGAATTGAGCTTTACCGCCAAGAGGTTGCTGAGTTACTAGTGAGTAAGGACCTGTTGAACGAGCGTGAATTTTATCGTCAACAAGGTGAACCAACTTCAAGATATAAGAAAGCCCTACAGCAACAGGTTCATCAAACGGTTCACCGGTTCTTCCGTCGATAAGTCTTACCTTACCGTCTTCCGTAACCCAATCACAGCCTGATTCTTTTATACCTTTTAATAATTCTGCCTTTGTAGCTTTTTCGGATTGATTTTCACCGTATCTTTCATCAAAAGAAGGTGCTTCGTAGTGATTTCCTGTCAAATATGCCGCCAAACCTAACAACAATTCGTAAGTCTGACCTACGTTCATACGGGATGGAACACCCAGCGGATTCAATACGATATCCAACGGAGTTCCGTCAGGCAAGAACGGCATATCCTCTTTCGGCAATATACGAGATACAATACCTTTGTTTCCGTGACGACCTGAAAGTTTATCACCTACGGATACTTTACGTTTTTGAGCAATGTAAACTCTGATTACCGTATTTGCTCCAGGCGGTAATTCATCACCTTTTTCTCTGTCAAATACTTTTACATCGACTACACGTCCGCCTTCTCCGTGAGGAACTCTAAGAGAATTATCTTTTACATCCCTTGCCTTCTCTGCAAAGATTGCTCTTAACAATTTTTCTTCCGGCGGATGCTCTGATTCACCTTTCGGCGTAACTTTACCCACCAAGATGTCGTCTGCGTAAACCCTCGCACCAATTCTTACTATTCCTCTTTCATCAAGATGTCTCAAAGCATCTTCTGAAACATTCGGAATTTCTCTTGTAATTTCTTCAGGTCCGAGTTTTGTTTGACGAGCATCAATTTCTAATTTTTCAATGTGAACCGATGTGAAAATATCATCGTGTACACAACGCTCTGAAACCAAGATAGCATCCTCGTAGTTGTAACCTTCCCAAGGCATATAAGCTACAAGAACATTTTTACCTAAAGCAAGCTCACCGCCGCAAGTCGATGCACCATCAGCAATTACATCACCCGCTTTAACCTTATCTCCTTCTCTTACGATTGGTTTTTGGTTTATACATGTGTCTTGGTTTGAACGAACATATTTCATTAGTGTATATATATGCGGTTTGTTTTGCTTGTCACGAATAACAATTTCTTCACCGACAACTCTTTCAACAACACCGTCACAATCTGCAGTGATAACCATGCCGGAATCTTTTGCAACACGTGCTTCCATACCGGTACCAACTACAGGTCTGTTTGTAATCAGTAAAGGTACTGACTGACGTTGCATATTTGAACCCATCAAGGCACGGTTAGCGTCATCGTGTTCAATAAACGGTATTAATGATGTCGCAACCGAAATAATCTGAATTGGGGAAACACCCACATAGTCAACCTTGCTTGATTCACCCATTGTAAATTCTGATCTGTATCTTATCGGTACATAATCATCCTTGAATGAACCGTCTTTATTCAATTTTACATCAGCCGGCGCACAACGGAAGTTTTCATCCTCATCAGCTGTCATATAAACTACTTCATCAGTAACCTTTCCGTCTTTTACCGCAAAGAACGGTGATTCAATAAATCCGTAATCGTTAACCTTTGCGTGAGTAGCCAATGAACCTATCAAACCTGCGTTCGGACCTTCAGGAGTTTCAATCGGACAAATACGTCCGTAGTGTGAAGGATGAATGTCACGTACCGCAAACCCTGCTCTTTCTCTCATCAAACCACCGGGCCCTAATGCTGATATACGACGTTTGTGAGTCAATTCGGCTAACGGGTTGATTTGGTCCATAAACTGTGATAATTGGGAACTTCCGAAAAATTCTTTTAATGCTGCAACCAACGGCTTTGTATTCAAAAGATTTAACGGGGTTAAAGTTTCGGAATCCTGAAGTGTCATTCTTTCTTTAACAATTCTTTCGATTCTTGCAAGACCTACTCTGAATTGGTTCTGCAACAATTCACCAACGGAACGAATTCTTCTGTTACCCAAGTGGTCAATATCATCAACAGTCCCTTCATCATATGTTAAATTAATTAAGTATTCAATTGATGCTACAATATCTTGAACGGTAAGTGTTCTTTGGTTGTTAGGAATATTCAAATTAAGTTTTTTGTTTAATTTGTAACGACCTACACGACCGATATCGTATTTCTTTTCATCAAAAAATCTTGCTTCCAATATTGAACGACCGCCGGCTGCCGATGCAGGATCTCCGGGTCTTAGTTTTTTATATACTTCAATTAAAGCATCATCGGTTGTTTCGGTTGTATCTTTATCCAAAGTCTTTTTCAAAAATTCAAAGTGTGTGAATAAAGATTCCATCTCCGAAACAGTAATACCCATTGCCTTTAATAAAGTTGTAGCAAGGATTTTTCTGTTTTTATCTATCTTTACATAGATTAAATCGTTTGAATCTGTTTCAATTTTCAACCATGCTCCACGGTTTGGAATCATAGTTGCATTGTATAAACGTTTTCCTGCAGGAGAAATCTCACGCTTGAAATAAACCCCCGGAGAACGAACAATCTGTGATACGATAACACGCTCAGCACCGTTTACAATAAATGTACCTTTATTTGTCATCGTCGGAATATCACCGATATAAACTTCTTGTTCTTTAATTTCACCGGAATCACGGTTAACAAGTCTTACCATAACTCTTAATTGTTTTGCGTAAGTTGCATCATGAATTCTGGCTTCTTCGATAGTATATTTTGCATTATCGAAGGTGTAATTCGGTAAAAAGTGTAGTTCCAATCTTCCCGTATAGTCCTTAATAGGAGAGAAAGAAAGTAACTCTTCCTTCAAACCTTCCTTTAAAAACCACTCAAAAGATTTTTTTTGCACTTCAATTAAATCGGGTAAATCGTCCAAACGAGTATGAGGAATACCCATCGGCGTTACTCTTTTTGCGTATTTTGTGTCAGACATTAATTCACCTCTGTTTACTATGGTGTACTACTAAATTTTAAAAACCACTTTCGTGATTGAATCTAACTTAAGGCTGTAAACCTTTCATTTGACTGATTTTCAGCCAAATAAACTTATATAATTTTCGGGGAAACCTGCTTGTTTGGGCACAATTCACCCGACTTTAATCAATTCATTACTTAATAATATATCATCAATTTCCTAAGTCAACAAAATTTTATCAATTTAAGAAATTAAAGTTTACATTTCGTAATAATGTGTTAAAACCAAACTACAAGCAAGTTTCCACGATTAATAAAAAATGAATTTAATCAGGCTTGACATCAATTAAAATGTCATGAATACTGCATTCAAAAAAATCACACAATTTTTCAAGGGTACTTAATTTTACATCAACATGCTCACCTTTCGTAAGTTTCGTAATGGTTGTAGGGCTGACATTAATCGCTTCTGCAAGTTCTTTCCGAGTTATTTTCCGTTTCCAGCCTACTTTATACAAATTAACAATTATCATACAGTTAATTGTACATTTAAACTTATTTACAGGTTTTAAAATACTTGACATTGTTCTAAAAAGATAGTACAGTGTTCATGCTTTAACAATACTTTATATAGAAAGGTGAATTCTATGAAAAATTTCAAAAAAGCCTTCACATTAGCAGAGGTACTTATCGTCATTGCGATAATCGGGATAGTAACAGCTATCGTATTACCGGGGATTTTGGATGTAGGAGAGGACCATATTTGGGAAAAACAATCAAATGTGTTTGGTGCAAAAATGTTTACCGCATTAAAGATGATGAATTTCAAAGGTGATTTGGCAAGGTTAGAAAGTACCGAACAAT
>ERZ842401.1005-NODE-1005-length-41428-cov-18.889372_pt1 | contig 41428 bp, 24 predicted proteins | sample MGYA00521270_ERZ842401 | MGnify/ENA primary metagenome ERZ842401 (study PRJEB31892, sample SAMEA3878208) | bioreactor metagenome | biome: Moose rumen | place: Sweden | collected 2011-10 | study: EMG produced TPA metagenomics assembly of the PRJEB12797 data set... | reverse complement strand
TTCATCTACGACCCCGAGGCCACCGACAAGCAGCAGGAGCTGGAGGCCATGGCCATCAGCTGCGACGCCGCCATCCTCTTTGCAGAGCGCCACGCCGTGATGGCGGAAGAGATGGCCGCCGCCTGCACCGACCCTGTGCGGAAGGCCGAACTGGAAAAAATCGCCTCCGTCTGCCACCGGGTGCCCGCCCATGCACCGAGAGACCTCTGGGAAGCCATCCAGATGTACTGGTTCGTGCACCTCGGCACCGTGACCGAGCTCAACGGCTGGGACAGCATGAACCCGGGGCACATCGACCAGCACCTGTATCCGTTCTACAAGAAGGGCCTGGAGGAAGGCACGCTTACGCGCGACAAGGCCAAAGAGCTGCTGAGCTGCCTCTGGATAAAGTTCAACAACCAGCCGGCCCCGCCCAAGGTAGGCATAACCGCCCGCGAGTCAGGCACTTACAACGACTTTACCAATATCAATATAGGCGGAGTCACCCGAGACGGCTCTTCCGGCGTGAACGAGCTCTCGTACATGATTCTGGAAATCCAGGAAGAGCTGCACGAGCTCCAGCCGGGCCTTTCCATCCACATTGCGGAGAACACCCCCGACGAGTTTTTGATCGAGGGCATCAAGGTCATCCGCCAGGGCCACGGCTATCCTTCGGTGTTCAACCCGGATACCTACGTGAAGGAGCTGGTGCGCCAGGGCAAAACGCTCGAAGACGCCCGCGAGGGCGGCTGCTCCGGCTGCATCGAGGTGGGCGCCTTCGGCAAGGAGGCATATCTGCTCACCGGCTACCTCAACACCCCCAAAATCCTGGAAATCACGCTGAACAACGGCACCGACCCGCTTACGGGCAAGAAAATCGGCCTGGAGACCGGGGATCCGCGTGAATTCAAGTCTTTCGAGGAGCTCTACGAGGCCTGGCACAAGCAGATGGTGTATTTCGTAGACCTCAAGCTCGCGGTGAACAACTACATCGAACGCATGTTCTCGCTCTACGCCCCGGCAACGTTCCTTTCGCTCTACATCGACGACTGCATCGCCAAGGGCAAGGACTACTACAGCGGCGGAGCGCGCTACAACACCACCTACATCCAGTGCACGGGCCTGGGCACCATTACGGACTGCCTGTCCACGCTCAAAAAGCACGTGTTCGAGGAGGGCCGCTACACCATGGACCAGATGCTCTCCGCCGTTGCGGCCGACTGGAAGGGCCTGGAGCCCATGCGCCTGTATATCCGCAACCACACCCCCTTCTTCGGCAACGACGACGCCTACGCCGACGACATTGCGGTGCGGGTGTACAACGACCTCGTGGACGCCATCGAGGGCCGTCCCAACACCCGCGGCGGCAAGACGCAGCTGAACATGCTCTCCACCACCTGCCACAACTACTTCGGCCAGATGTGCGGGGCCTCGGTAAACGGCCGCTTCGCCCATTTCGCCATCAGCGACGGCACTTCGCCCGCCCACGGCTCCGACACCAAGGGCCCCACCTGCGTAGTGCGTTCGCTCGGCAAGCTCGACCAGACAAGGAGCGGCGGCACCCTTCTGAACGTGCGCTTCATTCCGGCGCTTCTGAGGCGGCAGCAGGACATGGAGAAGTTCGGGGAACTCATCCGCGAGTACTTCCGCCTGGGCGGCCATCACATCCAGTTCAACATAGTCGATACGGAAACCCTGCTCGAGGCCCAGAAAAACCCCGACGAGTTCCGCGACCTGCTGGTGCGCGTGGCCGGCTATTCCGACTACTTCAATGACATGACCGCGCAACTTCAGAACGAAATCATCGCCCGCACCGAAAACGAGGATGTGTAAGCCCCTTGTTTTCGACATCAAGCGGTACGCCATCCACGACGGGCCCGGAATACGGACAACCATTTTTCTGAAGGGATGCCCGCTCCGCTGTGTGTGGTGCCACAATCCCGAAAGCTGGAGCCCGGAGCCGCAGCGTCTCTACAAGCGGGGGAAGTGCATAGGCTGCTCCTCCTGCGTGGACGCCTGCCCGGAGGGGGCACTGGAACTCACTCCGGAGGGCATACGGCCCACCGGGCGGGAGTGCACCCTCTGCGGTGCGTGCGCCGGAGCCTGCCCTGCCGCCGCCATGGAAATCTGCGGGCGGCATCTGCCTCTGGAAGAACTTCTCCGGGAAGTGGAGAAGGAACGCGGCATCATGGAGCACGGTGGAGGCGGCGTCACCCTGAGCGGCGGCGAGCCCTTGATGCACCCGCAACAGCTGCTTCCCCTGCTCGAAGAGCTGGGCGCGAGGGGATTCCACCGCGCCGTGGACACCACCCTCTTCGCCGCGCCGGAGACGGTAAGGGAGACAGCCGCGCGCTGCGAACTCTTTCTCGCAGACCTGAAAACCACTGACCCGGCCGTCCATAAGCGCTTTACCGGAGTATCCAACAAACTCATCCTCAGCAATATACGCCTTGTGGCGTCGCTCCGCAAACCCTACTGGATACGCATCCCGCTCATCGACGGGGTGAATGCCTCCGAAGAGAACATCGCCGCTTCGGCGGCCTTCCTTGGAGGGCTGGACACGAAGCCGGAAGTGGTGGACCTGCTGCCCTACCACGACATAGGCAAGGGGAAGCACGAGCGCATGGGAACGGCATACAATCCGGAGGGCCTTCCGATGTGCGCCCCCTCCGCGGAAGTGCTGCAGCGCTGCACGGGGCAGCTGGAATCGGCGGGGCTCAGGGTGCGCACGGGAGGATGATGGGCCTGATTTGCAGGTTTTTGTTTGGCCTTGCACAAAATAATACTAAATTTGTAATCGAGTATAACACTAAATTCAGACGTGTATGTCAATGCTGTTCATGCCTTTGCAGGCAGACCTCAACCGAATTTCACTTGCATCCTGGGATTGGATTGTAATCGCGATCTTCTTCGTTGCGATGATATGGATAGTCTGGGATGTCACAAAAAAGAAGAAAGAAACCTCCGGTGACTATTTCCTCAGCGGCCGCACCGCAACCTGGATTGCCATAGGCGCATCCATCTTTGCGTCCAACATCGGATCCGAGCATCTCATCGGCCTGGCCGGCACCGGCGCTTCGGCCGGCATGGCCCAGGCCCACTGGGAAATCCAGGGCTGGATGATCCTCATCCTGGGCTGGGTGTTCGTCCCGTTCTACGAACGGAGCATGGTGTATACCATGCCGGAATTCCTCGAGAAGCGCTACAACAAGGAGAGCCGCGGCATCCTCACCTGGCTGTCGCTCGCAAGCTACGTGCTCACCAAAGTGTCGGTGACCGTGCTCGCCGGCGGCCTGGCGCTGAACACCCTTCTGGGCATCAACTTCTGGGTGGCGGCCCTGGCGCTGGTCATCATCACCGCGATCTACACCGTCATCGGCGGCATGGAGTCGGTGCTCAAGACCTCCGTGCTGCAGACGCCCATACTACTGCTGGGCTCGCTCGTCATCCTGTGGCTGGGCCTCAAGGAACTGGGCGGCTGGAACGCGATGATGGACATCTGCGGAGCGCAGCCTGTAAACAGTTACGGCGACTCCATGACCACCCTCATGCGGAGCGGCAAAGATCCCGAATTCCCGTGGTACGGAGCCCTCTTCGGAAGCGCCATCATAGGCTTCTGGTACTGGTGCACCGACCAGTTCATCGTCCAGAGGGTGCTTTCCGGCAAAAACCAGAAGGAGTCCCGCAGGGGCACCATCTTCGGCGCATATCTCAAGTTGCTGCCGGTGTTCCTCTTCCTCATTCCCGGCATGATCGCCTTCGCCCTCACCAAGACTCCGGATTCCGAAATCGGCCGGACGCTGGCCGCCGCACTGGGCACGAACCCCGACGGCACCGTGGCCAATCCCGACATCGCCTTCCCCATGCTGGTGAACACCCTCCTGCCGGTAGGCCTCAAGGGGGTGGTGATATGCGGCATCCTGGCCGCCCTCATGAGCTCCCTGGCATCCCTCTACAACTCGTCGGCAATGCTCTATACCATAGACATCTACAAGCGCAAGCACCCCGACACCGAAGAGAAGAAGCTCGTCACCATCGGCCGTATCGCAACCGTGGTGGTGGTGGTGCTCGGCGTGCTGTGGATATTCGTCATCCAGCGTATGGGCAAGAGCCTTTACAACTACATCCAGAGCGTCCAGAGCCTGCTGGCACCCGCCATCGCGGCGGTGTTCCTGCTGGGCGTCAGCTGGAAGAAGACATCTCCCAAGGCCGGCATGTGGACCCTCATAGTTGGTCTGGTGCTGGGCTTCACCCGCCTCATCACCATGATAATCAACCCGGAAGCGCACAACGTCTTCACCTTCGTCTTCAACGAGATGAACGTATACGCCTTCTGCGTGTGGATGTTCCTCTTCTGCGTGGTGCTTGCCATCGTGGTCACCCTGCTCACTCCGAAACCCTCCGAAGAGCAGGTCAGGGGCCTCTGCTTCGGCACCGCAACTCCCGAGCAGAAAGCCGAGACCCGCGCCTCCTGGAACAAGTGGGATATCATCCACTCCGTAATCATCCTGGCCTTCACGGTAGCGTTCTACATTTATTTCTGGTAGTCTGCGCCCATTGTCATTCCTAATAATTGTCATTCTGAGCGAAGCGAAGAATCTTTGAAACTATGTTGGAACAACTGAAATCCGACGTCTGCAAGGCCAACCTTGACCTCGTGAAACACGGCCTTGTGATCTTCACCTGGGGCAACGTGAGCGCCATCGACCGTACGACCGGCCTGGTGGTAATCAAGCCGAGCGGCGTGAGTTACGACGGCATGAAGCCGTCCGACATGGTAGTGGTCGACCTTGACGGCAAGGTGGTGGAAGGGGATTACAACCCCTCCTCCGACACCCCCACCCACGTGGAGCTTTACAAGGCATTCCCGAACATCGGCGGCGTGGTGCACACCCATTCCACCTATGCCGTGGCCTGGGCCCAGGCCGGGATGGACATCCCCAACATCGGCACCACCCACGCCGATTACTTCCACGACAACATCCCCTGCACGCGCAACATGAAAAAGGCCGAGATTTTCGGAGAGTACGAGAAGGAGACCGGCCGCGTAATCGTGGAGCGCTTCAAGGATATGAACCCCGACGACACGCCGGGCGTGCTGGTGCGCAACCACGGCCCCTTCGCCTGGGGAACCGACTGCTTCAACGCCGTGCACAACGCGGTGGTGCTGGAGGAAGTGGCCAGGATGGCCTGCCTCTCCGTCACCATCCACACGGCCGACAGCCTCGCCACCCTCTACACCGGGCGCATGGCTCCCCGGATGAACAAGCACCTGATAGAAAAGCACTACAGCCGCAAGCACGGCCCTGGTGCCTATTACGGACAGAAGAAAAAATAATCAATAACACAAAACGATATGAAAGCATTTGAAAATTGTGAATTATGGTGGGTCACCGGCGCCCAGTTGCTGTACGGTGGTGACGCGGTCGTCCAGGTGGACGGCCATTCCAAAGAGATGGTGGACGGCCTGAACGCCTGTGGCAACATCCCTGTAAAAATCGTCTATAAAGGCACGGCCAACTCCAGCAAAGAGGTGGAGGACGTGATGATGGCGGCCAACAACGACGCAAAGTGCGTCGGCGTCATTACCTGGATGCACACCTTCTCTCCCGCCAAGATGTGGATCAAAGGCCTTCAGCAGCTGCAGAAGCCCCTGCTTCACTTCCACACCCAGTACAATGCGGAGATTCCCTGGGACACCATGGACATGGACTACATGAACCTGAACCAGAGCGCCCACGGCGACATCGAGTTCGGCCACATCTGCACCCGCATGAGAATCCCCCGCAAAGTGGTGGTGGGCTATTGGAAAGACCCCGAGGCCCAGCGCCGCATAGCCATCTTCGCCCGCGTAGCCGCCTCTCTGGCCGATGCACGCAAGGTCCGCTGCCTCATGTTCGGCATGAACATGAACAATGTGGCCGTTACGGACGGAGACCGGGTGGAGTTCGAGCAGCGCCTGGGCTACCATGTGGATTACTATCCCGTGTCTTCCCTCATGGAATACCACAGGAAGGTTACCGACGCCGAGGTGGAAGTGCTGGTCGAAGAGTACAAGAAGTCTTACACCATCAAGATTGACGAAACCGGAGAAAAGGTGTACTGGGAGAAGGTGCACAATGCCGCACGTGCAGAGATTGCCATCCGCCGCGTGCTTGCCGACGAAGGCGCCACCGCCTTCACCACCAATTTCGACGACCTCGGAGACGCAGATGTCAATGCCCCCGACTTCGACGGTTTCGACCAGATCCCCGGCCTGGCCTGCCAGCGCCTGATGGCCGAAGGAATCGGCTTTGGCGCCGAGGGCGACTGGAAGACCGCCTGCCTGCAGCGCACCCTCTGGGTAATGTCCCAGGGCCTGCCGGGCGGCAACTCCTTCCTGGAGGACTACACCCTCAACTTCGCACAGGACCAGACTTCCTGCCTGCAGAGCCATATGCTGGAGGTCAGCCCGCTCATTGCCAGCGACCGTCCCAAGCTGGAAGTGCACTTCCTGGGTATCGGCATCCGCAAGCAGCCCACCGCCCGCCTGGTGTTCACATCCAAAACCGGTCCCGGCGCCAAGGCCACGCTCATCGACCTTGGCAACCGCTTCCGCGTCATCGTGCAGGATGTAGACTGCATCGAACCCAAGCCAATGCCCAAACTGCCTGTGGCTTCGGCCCTGTGGGTACCCCGTCCCACCTTCGAGATTGGCGCATGCGCCTGGATCCTGGCCGGCGGTACGCACCACTCCGCCTTCAGCTATGACATTACCGCCGAGTATTGGGGAGACTTTGCCGAATTCACCGGCGTTGAATTCCTGCACATCGGCAAGGATACCACCATCCATCAGTTCAAGCGCGAACTGAGGATGAACGAGGTTTACTATCTCCTGAACAAAGCCCTGCAATAGCATGACCGCACGTGAAACCATCGATGCCGGGAAAGCTGTCCTCGGCATCGAATTCGGCAGTACCCGCATCAAGGCGGTGCTCATAGACGGAGGGCACCGCCCCGTTGCGCAGGGAAGCCATCAATGGGAGAACCGGCTGGAAAACGGTCTCTGGACTTACAGCCTGGAAGACATATGGGGCGGACTGCAGGACTGCTACAAGTCGCTGTGCGAGGATGTCCGCAGCCGTTACGGCGTGGAGATCACTTCGCTCGCGGCCATCGGCATCAGCGCCATGATGCACGGTTATCTGGCCTTCGACAAGGACGGAGAACTTCTGGTCCCGTTCCGCACCTGGAGAAACACCAACACCGGACCGGCCGCAAAGGAGCTGAGCGCCCTGTTCAACTTCAACATGCCCCTCCGCTGGAGCCTTTCACACCTCTACCAGTGCATCCTGGACGGGGAGCCGCACGTGAAGGACGTGGATTTCTTCACCACCCTGGCGGGTTATATCCACTGGAAGCTCACCGGCCGCAAGGTCCTGGGCGTGGGAGACGCTTCGGGTATGATGCCCATAGACGCCGCCACAGGCGACTTCGACTCCGCGCGCATCGACGCTTTCGACGCCCTCGTGGCTCCCAAAGGCTACGGCTGGAAACTCCGCGACATCCTGCCCGAGGTGCTGAAGGCAGGTGAAAGCGCCGGCACGCTCACCGAGGCGGGGGCCCGTCTGCTCGACCCCTCGGGGCACCTGCACGCCGGCATTCCGCTTTGTCCTCCCGAGGGCGACGCGGGCACCGGCATGACAGCCACCAATGCCGTGAAGCCCCGTACCGGCAACGTGTCGGCGGGCACTTCCTCCTTCTCCATGATAGTGCTTGAGAAGGACATGCGGCGGCCGCACGAGGTGATAGACATCGTCACCACCCCCGACGGCGCTCCCGTGGCCATGGTGCACTGCAACAACTGCACGAGCGAAATCAACGCCTGGATGAACCTGTTCTTCCAATTCCAGGAGATGCAGGGCGTCTCCCCGGTCGACGAGCGCGACATCTACACCCGGATGTTCAACCTCGCCCTCACCGGAGACCCCGACTGCGGCGGCCTGCTGCCCTACAACTACATTTCCGGCGAGCCGGTGACTGGTTTCGCAGAGGGGCGTCCGCTGTTTGTCCGCAGCGCTTCCGACAAGTTCACGCTGGCCAATTTCATGCGCGCCCAGATTTACTCGTCGATCGCCGTGCTCAAGATTGGGAACGACATTCTCTTCAAGGAGGAAGACGTGAAGGTGGACCGCATCACCGGCCACGGAGGCCTCTTCAAGACTCCTGTCGTGGGTCAGCGCTTCCTGGCTGCGGCCCTCGGCACGCCCATCTCCGTGATGGAAACCGCCGGTGAAGGCGGCGCCTGGGGCATAGCCCTGCTGGCCTCCTACGCGGTGAACAACCCCGGAGGGCTGTCCCTTCCGGATTTTCTGGAAAAAGTGGTCTTCGGAGGCGATACGGGCACCGAAATCGCTCCCGTGCCCGAAGACGTGGAAGGCTTCAACGCCTGGATCCGCAGCTACTGCGGCTGCCTGCCCGTTGAACAGGCAGCCGTCGAGCACAAGGCCTAGGGGGCTTCTCTACCAGCTTTCCGGCAGGCCGAGGTCCTTGAAGGTGCGGGGTGCGGGAACGCCGGGCAGGGGCTTGCGGTCCTTGATCTGCCCGAGAGCCACTTCGATGGCCTTGAGCAGCTGCTCGTCCGTGCCGGCCTGCTCCTTCACCGGGTCGTTGTCCAGCACTATGTCGGGATCCACGCCGTGGTTCTCCACTATCCATTCGCCGGTGGCGGCGTCGTAGTTCGTGAAGAAGGGCACGCGGACGTCGGTTCCGTCCATGTAGGGCAGGCTGCCGCTGATGCCGATGATGCCTCCCCAGCTGCGGGTGCCGATCACGGTGCCGAGCCCGGCCGCCTTGAAGCTCCACGGGAAGAGGTCTCCGTCGGAAGCACTGTACTTGTTGACCAGCAGCACCTTGGGCCCTGTGTGGGTGCCCTCGGGAGTGGTTCCGGTCATGTCGGAGCCCCTGCTCATGGTGAGGCGGTAGGCGCTGCGCTGCAACCTTTCGATGAGCATCGGGGAGATGTTGCCGCCGCCGTTTTCACGGTCGTCGATGATGAGGGCATCCTTGTCGAGCTGCGGATAGTAGTAGCGCGCGAATTCCTCGAGGCCTTCGGGGCCCATGTCGGGCACGTAGATATAACCCACCTTGCCGCCTGACTTCTCGTTCACCACCTTGATATTGTTCTGCACCCATTCGTAGTGGTAGAGGGGATATTCGTTGTCGATGGGTTTCACGACCACCTTCCTGCCGCCCTCGGCCGCCTTGGTGTTGACGGTGAGTTCGGTGAGCACCCCGGCCTTTCCGGTGAGCATGCTGTAGATGTTGGCCACGTCCTTGGTGGACACGCCGTCGACTGCGGTGATGAAGTTGCCCTCGGCCACTCCTATGCCGGGTTCTTCGAACGGGGAACGCAGCGTTTCGCTGTACTTCGCCCCGTGCAGGATGTGGTCGATGCGGAAGAATCCGCTCTTGTCCTTCGAGAGTTCGGCCCCGAGAAGGCCCATGGAGGAACGCTCCGCCTTGGGATACTCACCGGGATTGACGTAGGCATGGCCGCAGGCCAGCTCGGAGATGAGAGCGCCGATGACGTAGTTGAGGTCGAGCCTGGTCTTGACATAAGGCAGAAGCACGGCGTATTTGTCTTTCAGGGCCTTCCAGTCGCGGCCGTGCATATTCTCGAGATAGAATCCGTCGCGGAAGGCGCGCCATACTTCGTCGTAGATTTCAGGCCATTCCTGACTGTAATCCACCGTGGCCACCATGTTGGAGAGGTCGATGCTGCCTTCGGCGTGGATCTTCGGGGCAAGGGTGACCGCGGAGATGCCGGCTCCGCCCGCACCGGGGCCTCCCGCTCCGCCGGGACCGCCGCCCATCGGGCCGCGTCCGCGGCCGCCTCCCATGAGGAGGGCCTTCTTGTCGCCGTAGCGGTAGGAGAGCATGCCGTCGGCGCAGTCTTCGCTCTTCCTGGTCTTGAAGTCGAACACCTTGGTACCGCCGCGGCCGCCGTACCATATCTTGCTGCCGTCGCAGTAGTAGCTGTACGCGCTGCCGATGGGAAGCTTGACGATGCGCTCACTCAGGCCGTCGGTGTCGATCTTCACCTCGACCTTCGGTTTTTCGGGCTTGTCGGCCTTGTCGGGAGCGGGTTTTCCGCCCTTGGGTTCGGCCTCCGGGCCCTTTTTGCCGGGAGCGGCCTCCGGACCTTCACCGCGCGGGCCCTTCGGAGCGTCGCCCGACAGGCCGTCGGTGGCAAGCAGCGGGGACGGCGTGTCCTTCGAGAGGATGCACATGTAGGTGGCGCCCATGTTGGTGAAGGAATAGTTCCATTCTATCTGGCTGTACTGCGGGTTGAGCTCGGTCTGGGAGGTGAACAGCAGGTACTTGCCGTCGGCGCTGAAACTCGGGTTCGAGGAGCTGTTCCAATAGTCGGTGACCTGGTACTCCCTGCCCGTGGCGATATTGTAGAGATAGAGGATACCGAACTGGTTTTCAGCCGGTTTGGAGTATGAGAGCCACTTGCCGTCGGGCGAAATGGCGACGCTCCTGAACTCGGAACGGGGGTTCTCCATGAGAGTGCGCCTTGCCCCGTTCGAGGGATCCACCTCCACCAGGCGGTTCTTCCTGTCGGTGCAGAGGATGTGCTTGCTGTCGGGCATCCACTGGAGGCTGCGGATGTAGGTGTCGCCGCCGCTCGTGAGCTGCCTGGCCATACCGCCCTTCTCCACGTCGTAGAGGTAGATTTCGGTCTCGCCGGAGGCGTCGCCTATCCAGGCGATGTACTTGCCGTCGGGGCTCCATACGGCGCCGCGGTCGTTCGAGCCGGGGCTGCGGGAGATGTTGCGGGTGACGCCTGAGGCCACCGGCACGTCGAACACTTCGCCGCGCGCGGTCACGGCCACCCTGTTGCCGTCGGGAGAAATGGAGTAGCTGCGCGCGTTGCGGTCGACCTTCTTCTGCTCGGTGCGGGCGTATTCAAGGTCGGAAGCGAGGGTGATGTGCACCTGCTCCGCCTTCCTGGTGGACGGGTCGAGCCTGTAGATGTAGCCGCCGTTCTCGAACACTATGTGCTTGCCGTCGGTACTGGGGAACTTGACGTCGAAGTCCTTGAAATCGGTGACCTTGGAGGTGGAGCCCGTCCTGATGTCGTAGACGAAGAGGTTCATGCGCATGTCGCGGTCGGATGCGAAATAGATTTCGTTCCCTATCCACATGGGGAAGATGTCCTGGGCGTCGTTGGAAGTGATGTTCCGGACGCTCTTGCCGTCGTAGATCCACACGTCGTCCGCCATGCCTCCGCGGTAGTATTTCCAGGTGCGGAACTCGCGCATGACGCGGTTGTAGGCAAGCTTCTTTCCGTCGGCCGAATAGCTGCACCAGCCGCCCTCGGGCAGGGGAATCTCCTCGGGCATGGCGCCGTCGGGAGAGACTTTCCAGAGCTTGCCGGGGAAGCCGCTGCCGATGCGGTTGCGGAAGATGATGTATTTGCCGTCGGGGGTCCAGCCCATGACGATGTTGTTGGGGCCCATGCGGTCGCCCATGTCGTCGCGGGCGTTGGTGGCGGTGAAAGTCACCCTCCGGGGCTCGCCGCCTTCGGCTGGGATTACGTACACCTCGCGGTTGCCGTCGTATTCGGCGGTGAAGGCGATGGTGCGGCCGTCGGGAGAATAGTGTGCGAAGGCCTCGTAGCCTATGTGCGAGGTGAGCCGGCGGGCAGTTCCGCCCTCTGCCGGAACGGTGTAAAGGTCGCCGGCATAGGTGAATGCGATTTCTTTTCCGTTGGTTGCGGGGAAGCGCAGGAGCCGCGCTTCTTCGGCCCGGACCTGCATTCCTGCGAGCAGCGTAAGGGCGAATAACAGTATCTTTTTCATGTGCAGATGAGGTTACGGTTTGTTTTTGACCATATAAAAATAAGCAAATTAATTGGTATCTTGCAGAAATTTTCGAAAAGCTCATGAAAAAAGTGTTGATGCCGCTGCTGGCGCTGCTCCTTCTCGCCGGCTGCCAGGACAGGGAAAAGCAGGCCCTGGACTTCCTTTACAAATACATGCCCCTCGCCGACAGCACCGACTACAGCGAGGAATTCTACAGGGCTCAGGTGCACCAGAGCTTCGTCACCCGCGAAGAGATGCCCTGGGGCAAGGACGTTCCCGAGTTGCTGTTCAAGCACTTCGTGCTGCCCCTGAGGGTGAACAACGAGAGCCTCGACTCCGCCCGCATCGTCTTCTACCGCGAGCTCAAGCCGCGCGTGGAGAATCTCTCCATGAAGGAGGCCATCCTGGAAGTGAACCACTGGTGCCACGAAAAGGTGACTTACCAGCCCAGCGACGCCCGCACTTCGGGCCCGCTCGCACTCATGAAGACCAGCCTTGGCCGCTGCGGCGAGGAGAGCACTTTCTGCGTCACCGCCCTGCGCTCCGTGGGCATCCCGGCGCGGCAGGTGTACACCCCCCGCTGGGCGCACACCGACGACAACCACGCCTGGGTGGAAGCCTGGGCGGAAGGCAAATGGTGGTTCCTGGGGGCCTGCGAGCCCGAACCGGTGCTCAATCTGGGCTGGTTCAACGCTCCCGCCTCCCGCGCCATGCTCATGCACACCAAGGTCTTCGGCCGCTACGACGGTCCCGAGGAAGTGGTGCTGGAAGGCCCCAACTTCACCGAAGTCAACCTGATAGACAACTACGCCAAAACCGCGAAGGCGAATATTCTGGTGCTCGGGCCCGACGGCGCGCCCGCAGCCGGCGCCAGGGTGTGGTTCATGATATACAACTACGCCGAGTTCTATCCGGCGCTCAGCAAGTACACCGACTCCAAGGGCCGGACCTTCCTCAGCGCCGGTCTCGGGGACATGCTGGCCTGGGCCGAGAAGGACGGCCTGTACGGCTACGCCAAGATTTCATTCGGCAAGGATGAGGAAGTAACCATCCGCCTGTCGGAGAATCACCCGGAAGGGGTGCAGGCCATCGACATCGTTCCGCCGCCCGAGAACGTGGTGCTTCCCGAGGTCACCCCCGGGCAGAGGGCGGAGAACGACAGGCGCTTCGCCTATGAGGATTCCCTGAGGCACGCCTACATGGACACCTTCGTGAAGGAGGGCGATCCCTTCCTGGTGGGCGCCATGGGCAATCACGAGGTCATCGGCAAGTTCCTTTCCGACCATCCCGACACCCGCGCCCGCGAAATCCTCGCGGGATTGAGCCGCAAAGACCTTCACGACGTTACCCCGGAAGTGCTGGAAGACGCCTACAACGCCAGCGGATCCATTGTGCTCCAGCGGGTTTCAAACGAGTTCCTGGTGCCTTACAAGCAGTATTTCCTGGAGCATCTTTCGGCAGATGAGAAGGAAAGGCTGAAAGATCCCGCCGCCCTCATCGAATGGACAAGGCGGAACATAGAGGTCATCGACGACCCCACCGCCTGGAAGATTCCCCAGTCGCCGATAAGCGTCTTCAACCACCGCCGCACCTACGCCTCCTCCAGGGACGTGTTCTTCGTGGACATGGCCCGCACGCTCGGAATCGAGGCGCGCAAGGATTTCGTCACCGGAAAGGTGCAGTACAAGGTGGGTGACGGGGAGTGGAACGACGTGAATTTCGACGCCGAAGTGCAGAAGACAGCGCCTCAGGGCACCCTCAACCTGCATTACACCAACGAGGGCACGGTGGAGAATCCCGGCTATTACACCAATTTTACCATCAGCAGGATCGAAGGCGGCAGGCCGCAGCTCTACGAGTTCAACTGGGGCGAGGTCGACATGGGCGGAGGCCAGAGCTTCGCGCAGATTTTCGGCAGCGGCCTTCCGATGGACGAAGGCACCTACATGCTCGTAAGCGGCAACCGTCTCTCCGACGGCAGCGTGCCGGTGAGCGTGCTGTTCTTCGACATCACCGAGGGTGAAACCACCGACGCCACCATGCGGATCCGCAGTTCGGACAACAATGTACCGGTAATCGGCAACTTCGATTCTGAAAGCAAGTATCTGCTTGACGGACAGGAAGTTTCGCTTCTTTCCCAGACTGGGCGCGGCTTCTTTGCCGTGGGTATCCTCGATGTCGGCAAGGAGCCTACCAACCATGTGCTCAACGACCTGTCACGCGCCGCGGCGGAGCTCGAGGCATGGGGCCGTCCCATAGTGCTGCTGTGCACTTCGGAAGACCAGCTCGCCCGCCTGCGGGAGGAGCTCAGGGCCGGCCGCTACGGCACCCTGCCTTCCACGGTGAGCTTCGGCATTGACGCCTCCGGGGCCGTCCGCGCCGGGATCGAGTCCAACCTCGACTCCAGGCCCGGCCGCCTGCCTCTCGTGGCCATCGCCGACACCTTCAACAAGGTCTACTACCTCTCGCAGGGCTACACCATCGGCCTCGGCGACCAGCTCATCCAGACGCTGAAGAAGCTGTAGGGGAATCTGCGGGGCTCTGTCAGAATACCATATTCCAGGCGGCATGCTGGGCACGCTGGCTGTGGGCGGCGTTCATCTTGCCGAAGTTCCACTTGACGCCCAGGAGGATGTACCGGCCCATGATAAGGCGATAGGAATCTTCCTCGTAGTTGGCGGTGACGGTGTGGGTGAGGGAGCGCGTCTGGTTCAGGATGTCGTGGACCTTGAGGCTCAGGTTGAACGCGCCTATGTTCTTGGAAATCTCCGCGTTCCACTGCCATTCGCTCTGACCGTAACCGGCGGCGTATCCCCTGTAGAACACGTAGGTAAGGTCGGTTTTGAGCTCAAACTGGTGCCTGGTGGTATAGGAACCGTTTGCGTAGAGCCGGGTGTCCAGGGTGCTGAGGTTTGCCTGCGGGTTCAGGGAATAGCGGGCAAGGCGGCCGGAGGTGCCGGCCCCTGCGATGAACGACCAGCGCTCCGGGTTGTACTTGACGGAGAACGAGGCCGAAGGACTCAGCAAGCGCGTGCTGCTTTCGCTGAAGCCGCTCAGGCCGCCGTAGAAACGGTCGCCGTCGCTGTCGGGATTTCCCCAGAAATCGGCCATGAATGCCGAATAATCAAAGCTGTACTTGTCCAGCGCGGGAAGCGTCAACTTGGTCTGGTAGCTGGTGGAAACGGAATATCCGGCTGAGCCGGCGAGAGTCAGCGACCAGAGTTTGCCCGCGTCCAGCGGAGTGGTATAACTGACATGCAGGCTGGAATTCAGACTGGGTTTTCGCGAGTTCACCGGCACCGAATACAGGACGCCGTCCGGGTCGTACCAGAGAGCTGATACGATGGGCCGGGAACCGATCCGCGCAAATGCATATGCCATCAGGTTGGAGAACTTCTCGCGGTTGTTCCGGGACCAGCTTGCATTGAACATGGTCTCGGAATAGGGCTTCAGATACACGTTTCCCAAGCTCAGGCGGGAGGGGTTGCTGATGCTCAGAACCGGCAGCATCCGGGAATTGGACGGACGCTGGGAATACCCGGACGCACTCATGCTGAAGCGGTCGTTCCCCTTGCTGTGCTGAAAGCGGAACGTAGGGGTCACAAACCAGTTCCACTCACCCTTTCCGGTCGTGGTCTCGATGCCGTAGCTCTTGGAAAAAGTCTCGTTGAGGATGCCGGAGAGCCGCCCGCCCACAGTGAAATAGCTTCTTGCCCCGAATTTGTACTGGGCCGTCAGGTCGTACTCCTGGGAAAGGGAGTTGGAATTGCTGACGGAAGAGTAGTAATCGTTCTTTCCGAAGGCGTCGAAGGCGTCGCGGTTGTTGTCCCTGCGAAGCCAGATAATTCCCGCCGATGTGGACAGCGTCCATTTTTCGCCGAGCGGCTCAGAATACCGGAGGTTCCCGCTTATCCCGTAACCGGAGCCGTCAGAGCTGTAATTCATCGTCCTGTCGTCCTTTCCTGCCGATGTGGTAAGGAGCGAAGTCTCCGTGCTTTCTCCGCTGCTTCCGTTGCAGGTGGCGTCCAGCTCCGCACGAAGGGTCCGGTCCTTCTTGCCCCAGAGTTCACGGAAGGTCACGTCGGAATTGAAAGAAGCGTATTGATAGGATGACAGGCTGTGGGAAGTGTTTTCCGAACTGTTCAGGAAGGTCCCCTCCCGGAAGGTTTCGGACGTGCTGCCAGAGGCGGCGTCCGAACGGTTGTAGCGGAAGGTGGGCCGCACATGGAACCAGACCTTTCCCTTTTCCTTTTGGAACTCCGCATTGGCACTCAGTCCGTTGGCGTATGACTTCCCGCTGTTCTCCGTTGTGGACGAAAGGTTCCCGCCGTCCTGGAAGGTGGTCCTGTCGGAGCGGGTGCCCGAGTCAGTATCGGTGTACTTGTAATTGACGCTCACGGTGGTTTCCACGTCCCCTATGCGGGAGGTGTTGGCATTCACCCCGAGCTGGGCGGCCGAGGAAAGTCCCTGGTCGCTGGAGGTCCGCTCCCCGTCCTCGTCCATGATGACGAAAACCACACCGTTGGAATCGTTTATGTTCTGCCCGTTCGCAATCACCGTCACCTGGTCCTTTTCCGTATAGCCGGAGACCAGCACGTTTCCGCTGTAGAGCAGGCCCCTGTCGTCCCGGAGCACGTCGTCGCCGTCTTTCTCTCCGAGCGTGGTGCCGCCCTTGACGCCGGCATTTCCGAACCAGCCTTTCTCGTATTCCTTCTTCAGGGCCACGTCCAGCACCTTCTCGCGGGATCCGTCCTGGATGCCGGAGGCGCGGGTCTGCTCGCTCTCGCGGTCGATTACGCGGATTTTGTCCACTACGGCTGCCGGCAGATTGTTGAGAGCCGTGCTCTGGTCATTGAAGAAGAAGGTGCGGCCGCCCACGGTGAGTTTGTCGATTTCCTCGCCGTTGAACTTCACCTTTCCGTCTTCGGTGATTTCCATCCCCGGCATTCGCTGCAAGAGGTCCTTGAGCATCGCGTTGGCGCCCACGCGGAAGGAGGAGGCGTTGAATTCCACGGTATCCTGCTTCACCACGATGGGGTTGCCCACATCGGTAACGGTGGCCGCCTGCAGGAAATGCTCGTCCATCTGCAGCAGGATGGTGCCCATGTCTTCCCTCCTTTCACGGAAATACCGCTCCTTCACGAAAGGCTTGTAGCCCATCATCTCCACGTGGAAGACATAGCTGCCGAAGGGCACCTCTTCCAGTTTGGCCTCTCCCTTGGCATCAGTGAGGGTGAAGTTGGTGATGGTGGTGTCCTTCGACGGGATTACATATACCGAGGCGAATCCCACCGGCTCGTTGGTGAGGGAATCCAGCACGGTGGCCTTGATTTCGCTCATCCGGCTCTGGAATACATTGTCATTGAGAATGATGACCTGGGCCCTGGCCGACAGGCCGGAGAGAACCAGCAACAGAGAGACAAATATTTTTTTACTCATTATAATATCACAGCGTTTGCATGGCAAAGGTACGCTTTTTTTTATGTATCTTAGCCCCTCAAAGCTATTCCGTCATGAAAGAGATCTATTTTGCGGCAGGCTGTTTCTGGGGGGCGCAGCACTTTTTCTCCAAGGTCGGAGGCGTGCAGAGCGCCACGGCGGGCTATGCCAACGGCCATACGCCAAATCCTTCCTATGAGCAGGTTTACACCGACACCACCGGCCATGCCGAGACGGTGAGGGTGCGCTACAGCCCGGAGAGGGTTTCCCTTGACGAACTGGTGCGCCTCTTCTTCACCGTCATCGACCCGTTGAGCCTCAACCGGCAGGGAGGCGACAAGGGCACCCGCTACCGCACCGGCGTATATTACACTTCAGAAGATGACAGGCCCGTCATCGAGGCCGTCTTCGCCGCCAGGCAGGCCGCGCTGCCGGGTCCTCTGGCGGTGGAACTCAAGCCGCTGGAGTGTTTCTTCGAGGCCGAGGAGCGCCATCAGGACTATCTTGGGAAAAATCCCGGAGGTTACTGCCACGTGCCGCTGAAAAGTTTCCGCTACCTGTCTCTCTATCAAGACCTCAAGCTCATGCTGGAAGGCGAGTCCGACGGGATTGCCCGCATGGCTGTCGCCGCCGCCCTCATCCAAGGGCGCATGCACTTTTTCTGGACCGGATTCTACCGCGTAGCGGACGGCGTGCTGGTCCTGGGGCCCTTCCAGGGGCCGGAGGCCTGCATGCGCATAGGCTACGGCAAGGGAGTGTGCGGAACGGCCTGGAAGGAGGACCGCACGGTCGTGGTTCCCGACGTCGAAAAGTTCCCGGGGCACATCGCATGCTCCCGGCTTTCCAGGAGCGAAATAGTGGTTCCTCTGCACGAAGAGGGCAGGGTATCCGCCGTCCTGGACATCGACAGCACCGAGGAGGGCACCTTCGATGAGGTGGACGCCATCTGGCTTGAAATGATTGCGGAACTCCTCGCGTAGCTACGCCGATCGTCCGCTGTCCTTGACGAGGCCGGCGACTTCGGCGCTCCATGCGGAGCTGTCGAGCAGCTGCTTCGTACTCAGATGCAGGCGCCAGCGCCACTTGTTCTTTGCGTCGGCCGGATCGTTTATGCGTTCCGACTTCGGGTCCTTGGCACGGAGCCTCTCGTCGATCGACAGCCAGTCCTGGATGGGGAAGATGGCCAGCATGCTCTGCGAGGAGAGATGGTCCCAGAGGATACGGCGGCATTCCGCCCCGGACTTGTCGTCTGAATCCCAGAGCCTTATGCTTGTCATGTCGTGCGAGGAGGTGGCGCAGACGCTCAGGTACGGCCACGGCCCGTTGTCCTTGGGCATGCGCGCCATTTCAAGCGAAAGGATCTTCTGGTTGTCCATCACTTCGGGCACGCAGTCGGGCGTCATGCCCAGGTCTTCGCCGCAGGCGAGCATGCCGGTGGCGCTGAGCAGGTGCGGGAGCTTGCGGACTGCGTTGTAGCGCCAGAACGCATCGTGCCTGTGATAGAAGAAATCGGTGTAGAGGGCGTCGAACCTTTCTTTCTGCCAGGGCTCCAGGGCCGAGGTGTCGGGCGTGATGAGCGGATGGAACCAGCCGCTCTTGCGCGGATCTTCGATGAAGAGGCCGATGATGGGCAGGCCCATCGCCACGATTTCGTCGCGGGAGTAGGGAAGGGCGGGGTTGAAGTGGCCCAGCAGGCCGCCGGAGTACTCTACCGGAATCTCCCAGATGCGGAAGAAGCCAAGGATATGGTCGATGCGGAAGGCGTCGAAATACTCCGCCATCTTGCGCAGGCGGCGCTTCCACCAGGCATAGTCGTCCTTGGCCATCTCGTCCCAGTTGTAGGTGGGGAAGCCCCAGTTCTGGCCGTCGGTGCTGAAATAGTCGGGCGGGGCGCCGGTGGACGAGTCGAGGTTGAAGAGCTTGGGGAACGACCAGGCGTCGACGCTGTCGCGGCCCACGCCTATCGGGAGGTCGCCCTTGAGGTAGACGCCCTTCGAGTGCGCGTACTTCACCGCGGCGCTCATCTGCCTGTCGAGATGCCACTGCACCCAGCGGAAGAAGTTCTCGTCGTCCCCGTCCCTCTTTGCACAAAATGCAGCATAAGCGTCGAGCCACTCTGCATTTTTTGCACAGAACTTTTTGAAAGATGCAGACTTCGTCTCCCTGGCGCCCAGCTCGGAGTAGGCCTGGCGGAGATACTGCAGCTTGAGCTTTATCACGCGCGGATAGTCCACGAAGCGCTCCGCGTTAAGCTCCTTCTGGAGCGCCTTGTAGGCGTCGTCTTCCTTCACCCCGACGTCGGGCAGATGGATGTAGATGGGATGCAGCGCGAATGAGGAAATGGGGTTGTAGGGGTAGGAATCCCCCCACTCCCCCTTGCGGGTGGTGTCGTTGATGGGAAGGAGCTGGATGACGCTCTGGCCGGTGCGGACCGCCCAGTCGACGAAGGCCGGGATGTCGCAGAACTCGCCCACGCCGAAGTCGTTCTCGCCCCGGAGCGAGAACACCGGTATGGCAGTGCCGGCTCCGCGATAGCCGGGAGTGTCGAAGATGGCGGCGGAGTGCTTGCGCGGGAACGGGCAGCCGGGGATGGGGCAGTCAATCCAGAAATCTTGGATTTTGCCGTCCTTGGGAATCTCGGCATGGTGGTGCTCCCATTCGGTACGGGCGATCAGGTCGCCCTGGTAAAGCACGTAGGTGTAGTCTTTTACGAGCGATTCGGGGCAGTTGCGTATGCTTACGCTCCAGATGTTTCCGGCACCCCAGGACATGGGATACACTTTGTCGTTTGAAACAAGGCAGAGCCTCTCGCCCCACCTCGTGTAATACTCTATGGAGAATTTCAGTGTCATAGGCTTTTGATGGTCGTGTAAATATACGAAAACTTTCCTAACTTTGCCCCATCCGCATATGAACAGAGCTTTCACACATCTGCCCGCAGCCCTGGCCCTTTTCCTGGCCTGTTCCTGCGTGAGTCCGACAGTGGAGCCCACGATACTCAGCGTCTCCCCTTCCGAAAAGGACGCCCTTCCCGGATACGGCGGAACCGCCGAGTTCAAGGTGTCGTGCGACCAGCCCTTCGAAGTTTCCATGCACGACGGCTCCTGGGCGGGAGTCGGGGAGCAGAAAGGCACATCCGTCACCAACCAGACCCTGGTGACGGTGTCATTCAGCCTCAACGGCACCGACAAGGAAAGGGTGGACACCCTCATCGTGACTTCCGGTTCGATGAGGGCGACGGCCACGCTCAGGCAGTACACCCTCGCCAAATCGATGAACGGCCTCGGAGACGTGGTCCTCTCGGGAGTGGAGAGCCGGACGGTGCAGGTCTACCTCGACAGCGACTGGTCGATCAGCATTTCCCCCGAAGACGGGGACTGGCTCAGCGTATCCCCGCTTTCGGGCAGCGGCGGCGGCACCGAAAACATCGTCTTCCAGGCCTTAAGCCTCAACCCGGGAGCCAGCTCCCGCAGCGCTTCCGTGTCTCTGTTTATTAACGGTTCCACATTGAATTTCAAAGTGTTGCAGGAGCCGGGCATACCTGCCGAAGGCTTCAACACCGCCGGCCCGGGCCTCTACAACTACGACTGCGCCGGCAGCAATATAGCATACGACAGATACCGCCACCAGACCGCTGTCATAAGTGGAAGCGGGCGCAAGTTCCGCCTCATCTCCCCCTTCGACGGCACCTTCATGGAATTCAGCGGCCTTCCCGAAGAGTACGCAATCGGGCAGAGCGTCACCTTTACGCTCATCCAGAATTTCACCACTTCCCTCTCGTCCGTGGCGGAAATCACCGCCACCGTGGCAGGGGTGGACGACGAGGCCGTGCGCCTGGTTGACGGCAAGATAAGAGGCTATGTAATAGGGAGATGACGCCATGAGAAAGATTCTTGCCACGCTCCTTCTGCTCGCCCTTGCAGGCGCATCCGTCCTTGCCGTTCCCGCAAGGCAGGGGAGTTTCACCCTCACGCAGCCTGACGGCAGCACCGTCACCGCATGGCAGCACGGCGACGAGTATCTGCACTGGATGACCGACGCATCGGGCAGAATCCTCATCAGGGGCGGCGACGGCTTCTACCGCAGCTCGTTCACCAAGGCTCCCTCCTGGCCGGACATCCAAAAGGCGCAGGCGCGGCGAGAGAAGAACGGCATCCGCCGCAGCCCGATCAATTCGGGCGAGAAGAAATTCCTGGTGCTGCTCGTCGAGTTCAGCGACCTCTCCTTCACCGTCAAGTCGCCCAAGACCGCATTCGGCAACATGCTCAACAAGGAGGGCTATTCCGAAAACGGGGGCACCGGGTCGGTGAAAGACTATTTTGTAGAAAATTCCGGCGGCAAGTTCACCCCCACTTTCGACGTCATAGGCCCCGTAAAGGTCTCGAAGAAAGCTGCTTACTACGGCGCCAACGACGATGACGGGAACGACATGCACGCCGCGGAGCTGTTCGCGGAGGCCTGTTCCCTCGCCCATGTGAAGAGTCTCGTGACCTTCTCCGACTACGACAACGACGCCGACGGCGTCATCGACAACATCTTCTTCTATTACGCCGGCCACGACGAGGCCGAGGGGGGCGGCGAAGACTGCATCTGGCCGCACGCCTCCAGCCTTGCCTGGAACTACGGCGACGTGGTCTACGACGGGGTGACGCTCGGCGCATACGCCTGCTCGGCGGAACTCCGGGGCTCCTCCGGATCGAGCATGTGCGGGATCGGCACCTACTGCCACGAATTCGGCCACGTGCTTGGACTGCCCGACTTCTACGACACCGACTACGAGGAGAACGGCAGCGGAGGCGGCCTGTACTCGTTCTCGCTCATGAGCCACGGCTGCTACAACAACGACGGCCGCACTCCCCCGTACCTGAACGCGGAGGAGCGCTGCATGATGGGCTGGATGCAGATGCCAGGTTTCTGGGCCGAAGGGACGGTAAGCCTGAGCGGAATCCAGAACAACACGGCGGGGCGCCTCCCCACCAACAACGACAATGAATACTATCTTTTCGAGGCCCGCGACGGCACCGGCTGGGACAAGTACATAGGCAGCGCAGCCGAGGGGCTGGTGATTTACCACGTGGACAAGTCGCACAACATCGTGGGCGGCAAGACCGCGGCGGCCCTGTGGGCAAGCGGCTATTCCATAAACGCTTACGCCGACCACGAATGCTTCCGCGTAGTCGTCTCCGACCCGGCGAAATACCACCAGGACAACGTCTACTACATCAGGTACATCGTGTTTCCCGGAGCTTCGCTGGTCAGGAGCTTCTCCGACAAGACCGACCCGGCCATGCTGGCCTGGGACGGCGGCGGCACCGGCTTCGGGGTGAGCAAGATAAACTACTCCGACCACAAGGTGTCGCTCACGGTCAAAAAGAGCGGCACCCGCCGGGTGTTCGGCACGATTACCGACACCGACGGGGCGCCGGTCCAGGGAGCTAGCGTATACGTGAGCGGCAATTCCGGGAGTTCTTCGCCGGCGGCCGGGATGCCGCGCATGAGCCCGCGCTCCAAGGCGGTCGGCTCCGCGGTCACCACCGACAAGCAGGGCGGGTATGTGGTGGACATCGAAGACGGCACCGGCGACACCTTCACCATCCACGCGAAAAAGGAGGGATTCCGGGAGACGACAAAGACCTTCGAGCTGCCCGTCGGGAGCCTGCGGCTCGACCTCGTCCTCTACGGAAGCATAGAACCCGAGATAGCGGAAATCAAGCGCTACCAGAGTGTGAACACGGTTGTCGGGTATGGAGAAAATACCACAACCTACATGTTTGCAGCCAAGTTTACTCCCGACTTATTGAAAGACCATGTCGGGAAGGTTTTCAAGAGCATTAATTTCCTTTTGGGGGGAGACAGGGCCACCGAAGTGTACGCCTTCATAGACTTCGGAGCCACCCGTAAAATCTGGAAGAAGGTCACGGCTCCGGTGTTCAACCAGTCCTCCTCGCTCACGAATTTCAACCGCGTGGACGTGTCTTCCGAGGGGCTGAAAGTGCCCGCGAACACCACGGTCTACATAGGCTATGCGGTGAAGGATCTGGCCTGGGGGCCGGACGATTTTTACTACACCTACAACGTCGCCATCGACTACCCCGGCTCTCCGGGCGGCGGGCTCATCGACTACTTCTCTTCGGAGGGCAGCTCCGACTGGGGCGAGATCGCCGACGGGCAGGGGAATTACTACGACATTATCGTGAGCGCCACGGTGGAGCAGTCGAACGTGGAGTTCAGCGAGTACGGCCTGCACTACATCGACAACCCCGGCAAGGGGGCGCTCTACAATCCCGGCGACATTTTCAATCTGAGGCTCCGTTCCACCGACGCGGCGGAGCAGCCCGCCCTGGTGGAGTGGTACTTCGACGGCAAGAAGCAGGACGGCGATGCAGTGACGCTCTCCGCTTCGGGCGACCACACGGTGAGCGCCGTCCTTACCTACGGCAACGGCGACACTGAAACACTGAAATGTGTAATAGGGGTTAGGTAAAAATCTTTACAGCTTGTAATAAAGGCTCAGTATCCACGCGAAGGTCCGGCGCGGCACTATTTTCTTTACCCAGACCGAAAGCTTCTGGAGGAAGCTCGCGATGATTTTGTTGTAGGGCGGGTTCTTTTTCCTGATTATGTCGGAAACTTTCCCGGCCAGGAATTCGGGCTTGAGGCCGTTGTTCTCGTCGTGCTCGATGCTTGCGAGGGAACGGGCGTAGTTGGGATAGGCCGCCGCGACCTCGGGGCCGCTCACGCTCTTGCGGCTGGCGGTGAAATTGGTGGAGAAATCGCCCGGCTCGATGACGGTGACGCTCACTCCGGTGCCGCGGAGTTCGAGCCTCAGGGCCTCGCAGTAGCCCTCGATGGCGAACTTGCTGGCAGAGTAAACCCCCTGGAAGGGAAGCCCCATGAGGCCGCCTATCGAGCTGACGCAGATTATCTTGCCCGAGCCCTGGCTGCGCATCGCGGGCACCACGAAGTGGAGGAAGCGCACCATTCCCATCCAGTTCACGTCCATCTGGGTCGCGGCGTCTTCGAGCGAAGTGAATTCGAGCGGACCGCCGATGCCCATGCCGGCGTTGTTGATGAACACGTCGATGCGGCCCTCGGCAGAGAGCACCTGCTTTACCGCCGCCTCCACCTGGGCGGCGTCGGTAGCGTCGCATTTGATGTAGGTGATGCCCGGAACGGGGTTGTTGCAGTGGCGGTGGGTGCCGTAAACGGTGTGGCCTTCGGAAGCGAGCTTTACAGCCATAGCGCGGCCGAACCCGCTGGTGATGCCTGTGATGAGAATAATCATATCGGGTTGATTTTTAAATACTTACTTGCCACGGAAGTGCCTTCTGGTGAAGACGTACTCCGCTCGGGGGGCCTCCTCCCCGGCATCGGCCGCGGCCTCGATGGCTCTGCGGTCGGGCACTATCCCCTCGCCGAGCAGGTCCATCTCCATCGCCTGCAGCTCGCGGGAAGCCGCGTTGAGCCGCTTCTGGAGTTCGGGCAGCTCCGCCTCCATTCCGGCGATTTCTTCCGAGAGGAATTTCTTTTCCTCGCCGGAAGCCACGGCGTAGCGGTTCCGCATGGCTTCGATCTGGCGGTTGGTGCGGGTGAACTGGCCCTTGAGCCGGCGCACCTCCAGCACCTTGTCGGCATATTCTTTGGTTGCCGGGTCGGCGCCGTCGGTGGCCAAGGCTTCCTTCCCCCGCTCGGAGTCGGGCGTCAGGCTGCAGATTTCCCGCAGCTCCGCTGCGCTTGACACGCTCCGGTGCACGGGCATCACGTCGTATTCGAGCACATACACGTTCACGCTGTCTTCGGGGCATTCACGGTTGGACGCGAAAATGGTGTGGCGCCCGTCGGGAGTGTTGACGAGCAGGAAGTCGTCGGCGGGCGACGAATACGGGAAGCCGAGGTTGACCGGGTCTCCCCATTTCTTGGCTTTCGGGTCCCACTCGCAGCTGTACAGGTCGTACCCTCCCACCCCGAAAAGGCCGCAGGAAGAGAAGTAGAGCTTGTTCCCGCTTATCATGGGATAGATTTCCCCCTTGCCGGAAGCGAAGGGAAGGGCTGCCGGGAAAGTCCAGGCGGTATCTTCGAAATGGGTTTCGAGTATGGTGCGGACGCCGGAGGTGTCGATTCCGGAATAATAGAACCGGATGGCGTCTTCCGGAGCGTAGGTGGCTTCGCTGAAGCGGCCTCCGAGCCGGTCGAGTTCGTTGGGGGCGGGCACCCAGGTGCTGTCGCGGAGCGGATAATAAAGGAAGAAATCCTTAAGTGAAAAGCGCCTGCGGGCCACCACGCGGGGTTTGTAGCAGAAATCAGCCATGTTGCGGCCGTTCACGCTGTGGATGATGAGCTCTTCGATTTGTGCGCGAAGGAGCGAATCCCGCGTGCGCGTCTGCGCAAGTCTATAGGTGTTGATGGCTTCGGTGAATTCGTAGGCGAGATGATGGTCTTCCGCCTCGAGACAGATGAGATCCAGCTCCGAAAGGTGGGCCGGCACCTCGAGAGTGGTGTCGGGAGCAAAGGCTAAAAACGCCGCAATCAGTGCCGAAAGTATCATAATCAGGCCACAAAGTTAAGAAATAACCTTCATAAAATTTCTTTTAGCGAAAAAAATACTAACTTTGCCAGCTATTTACGACTTATAATTAAAAATTATACAAATTATGCAAAACAAAGGTGCAATCAGATTAGTGGCGATCCTGCTTGTTTTGGCCTGCCTCTGGCAGCTTTCATTCACCCTTGTTACCTCCATCTACAACAACAAGGCAAAGAAAGTCGCTGAAAAGGAAGTGCGGGCTGCAGAGCAGAGCGCCGCGTTCGCAAACATCCCCGAAGTCGACAGGGCATTTTATCTCGACTCCCTCCGCAAGGCTGCGGAAAGGGCCTACACCGATTCCATCAGTACCGAAAAGGTTTATCTGGGCTATACCTTCAAAGACGTGCGCGCCAAGGAAATCAACCTCGGCCTCGACCTTAAAGGCGGTATGAACGTGATGCTGCAGGTGCAGCTCCAGGACCTTGTAAAGGCTCTTTCAGGGAACAATACCACTCCCGTGTTCACCCAGGCGCTCGAGCTCGCCAAGCAGCGCAGCGTCAACTCCCAGTCCGACTACATCACCCTCTTCGCAGACGCGTGGAAAGAAGTGTCCGGCGGCCAGAGGCTTTCCCAGATTTTCGGAACCTACGAAATGAGGGACCGCATCAAGCCCGAAAGCACTGACGAAGAAGTCATCAAGGTCATCAGAAACGAGGCCGAAAGCGCCCTCTCCAACTCCTTCAACGTGCTCCGCAACCGTATCGACCGCTTCGGCGTCACCCAGCCCAGCATCCAGAGGCTCGGCAACACCGGCCGCATCCTGGTCGAGCTGCCCGGCGTCAAGGAGCCCGAGCGCGTGCGCAAGCTGCTCCAGGGCACCGCGTCCCTCGAGTTCTGGACAACCTTCGACAACAGCGAAATCTATCCTTATCTTGTCCAGGCAAACCAGCTCATCGCGCAGATGCAGTCGGCCGACGAGCCCGCAGCGGAGGAAGCTGCTGCCGAAGCCGCCGAAAAGGACATCGTGGCTGAAGAGCTCGCCGCCCAGGAAGACAACAGCGCCGACCTGCAGGCCTACCGCAAGGCCAACCCGCTGTTCGCAGTGCTCCAGCCTTCCCAGGCCCGCGGCAACGCCTGCATAGGCTACGCCACCGCGGCCGACACCGCAGCCGTCAACCGCTACCTCGCCATCCCGCAGGTGGCTGAAATCTTCCCGAGCGAACTCCGCCCCATGTGGACGGTCAAGCCCAGCAAGTTCTTCACCGGCGCGGAGTATTATGAACTCGTCGCCATCAAGGCCGACTCCCGCGACGGACAGGCTCCCCTCGACGGTTCTTCCGTGACCGACTCCCGCGTGTCCTACGACAACGGCAAGGGCGGCTCCCCCAGCGTCAACATGACCATGAACGCCGAGGGCGCCAATACCTGGGCCCACCTCACCAAGGACAACATCGGCAAGCAGGTCGCCATCGTGCTCGACGGCACCGTGTACTCCTACCCCACCGTCAACAGTGAAATCACCGGAGGATCCTCAGTCATCACCGGCGACTTCAGCGTGGAAGAGGCCACCGACCTTACCAACGTGCTCAAGAGCGGCAAGCTTCCCGCCCCCGCCACCATCGTGCAGGAGCAGGTCGTAGGTCCGTCTCTGGGTGCAAAGTCGATCAAGGACGGCATGATCTCCTTCATCATCGGCTTCATCCTGGTGCTCATCTACATGCTCGTATTCTACCGCGGCGCGGGTGTGGCTGCCGACATAGCCCTTATCACCAACGTGGTGCTCCTGTTCGGCACCCTCGCCTCCTTCGGAGCCGTGCTCACCCTGCCGGGTATCGCCGGTCTGGTGCTGACGCTGGGTATGGCAGTCGACGCGAACGTCATCATCTATGAGCGCATCAAGGAAGAGCTCAAGGCGGGCAAGGGCCTCAGCAAGGCCGTCGAAGACGGTTACCGCAACGCTTACTCCGCCATCATCGACGGTCAGCTGACCACCCTCCTCACCGGTATCATCCTGTTCTTCTTCGGCAGCGGTCCGGTCAAGGGCTTCGCCACCACCCTCATCATCGGTATCATCACCTCCGTGCTCACCGCCATCTTCATCTCGCGCCTCATCATCGACGCGCGGATCAAGAAGGGCAAGAACGTCACCTTCGAGAGCAACTGGAGCTCCAAGTTCCTCAAGAACACCCATGTCGACTTCATCAGCGGCCGCAAGTGGTCCTACATCATCTCCGGCTGCCTCATCCTCATCGCAATCGGCAGCATGGCGTTCAAGGGCTTCACCTACGGTGTCGATTTCACCGGAGGCCGCACCTACGTGGTCCGCTTCGACCAGCCCGTCACGGCTGAAGATGTCCGCGCAGCCGTGAACGACGTATTCGAGGCCGCGGCCGTGGCCGATCCCAACGTGAAGGGATCCTCCGCCGAGGTCAAGCAGTTCGGCGGCGACTCCCAGATGAAGATCACCACCGCCTACAAGGTGGACATCGACGATTCCGCGGTCGACACCGAAATCGAAGGCATGCTCTACCAGGCCCTCAAGGGCTTCTTCGTGGAAGACATGACGCAGAGCCAGTTCGTGAGCACGCTCGACAACCCGAACGGTATCATTTCTTCCGACAAGGTCGGCGCCAGCATCGCATCCGACATCAGGCGCGACGCCATCATCGCCCTCATCCTGGCCCTCATCGTGATCTTCGCCTACATCGCCCTGAGGTTCCGCGGATGGGCATGGGGCCTGGGCGGCGTCGTGTCGCTCGCCCACACCGCGATCATCATCATCGGCTTCTTCTCGCTGTTCAGCGGCATCCTGCCGTTCAACCTCGACGTCGACCAGACGTTCATCGCGGCCATCCTTACAATCATAGGTTACGCCATCAACGACAACGTGGTTATCTTCGACCGAATCCGCGAGATGCGCACCCTGCATCCCAACGCAGACTTCAAGGAAACCACCAACGCCGCGCTCAATGCAACCCTCACCCGTACGGTGAACACCTCCATTTCCACGCTGCTTCCTATGCTGGCGATCGCGATCTTCGGCGGTGAGAGCATCCGCGGCCTGTCGGTGGCCCTCTGCCTCGGCGTCATCATCGGAACTTACGCCTCCATCATGATCGGCACCCCCATCATGTACGACACCACCATGAGTCGTCTGAAGAAGGCTGCCTCCGTCAAGAAGGCCGGCAAGTAAACGTTTATTCACGAATATTTAAGGCTCCGACGTCAAAACCGTCGGAGCTTTTTCGTATATTTGTACCTATGTCGTTCGTTCATCTTCACGTCCATACGCAGTATTCCGTCCTCGACGGGCTTTCCAACATCGAAAAGCTCTTCCAGAGGGCCGAGGAGCTGGGCATGCCCGGTCTCGCCATCACCGACCACGGCAACATGTACGGGGTGAAGGAGTTCTACGACGTGGCAAAGAAGCACCCGCGGGTGAAGCCAATATTCGGGTGCGAGGTGTACGTCACCCGCCATTTCGACCACACCCTCAAGGACCCCCAGCACAAGGCGTATTACCACCTCATCCTGCTGGCCAAGAACGAAACCGGCTACCACAACCTCATGAAGCTCGTCTCGTTCGGGCACATCGAGGGTTTCTACTACCGCCCCCGCATCGACCACGAACTCCTCGAGAAATATCACGAGGGCCTCATCTGCTCGAGCGCCTGCCTCGCCGGGGAAATCCCCCAGGACATCATCGCGGGCGACATCGACGCGGCCGAAAAGGCCATCGAGTGGCACAAGAGCCTCTTCGGCGAAGACTATTACCTGGAAGTGATGCTCCACAAGACGGAGGTGCCCGGCCTTTCGGACGAGCTGTACGAAAAGCAGAAGCTCTACACCGAAAAGATTTTCGAGCTAGGCGCCGCCCACGGAGTGAAGGTCATCGCCACCAACGACGCCCATTTCGTCCGCAAGGAAGACGGTCCGGTGCACGACAGGCTCATCTGCCTCACCACCAACGCCAACGTATCCGACCCGGGGCGATTGCGCTACACCCAGCAGGAATACCTCAAGAGCGAGGACGAAATGCAGGCGCTCTTCCCCACTCATCCCGAGGCCCTGGCCAACACCCTCGAAATCCTGGACAAGGTGGAGCACATCGAAATCAACCGGGGCCATGTGCTGCCCAAGTTCGAGCTGCCCGCCGACTTCCTCAAAGACATCGACACCTACCTTGAAAAGTACAAGGACATCATAGCCGAAGGGGCCTACGAGGAGCGCCGCGACCACGGGGTGATCATAGAAAAGACCCCGCGCAGCGAGGAATTCCGCAATTCGGTGGCCTACCTGTGCCATCTCACCTACCTGGGCGCGGAAAAGCGCTACGGCAGCCCCCTCGATCCCAAAATCGCCGAGAGGATAGAGTTCGAGCTCAAGACCGTCTCGCACATGGGCTTCCCCGACTACTTCCTCATAGTCCAGGACTTTATAAACTGGGCCAAGAACAACGGGGTGTCGGTGGGTCCGGGGCGCGGCAGCGCCGCAGGTTCGGTTGTGAGCTACTGCCTGCGCATCACCAACCTCGACCCTCTCCGGTACGACCTGCTGTTCGAGCGTTTCCTCAATCCCGAAAGGATCAGCATGCCCGACATCGACGTGGACTTCGACGACGAGGGCCGCTACCGCGTGATTCAATATGTGCAGGACCGCTACGGCAAAGACCACATCTCCCATGTGATAACCTTCGGCACCATGGCCGCAAAGGGTTCGGTAAAGGACGTGGCGCGCATCAGCGGCCTGCCCCTGAGCGAGTCTGAGAGGCTCACGAAGATGATTCCCGACCGCGCCTTCGTGGTCCGCGAAAACGGCTCCGACGTCGAAAAGAAGCCCACCCTGGCCAACTGCATCAAGTATCTGCCCGACCTTAAAAAGGAGTACGAATCAGGCTCCGACCTTGTAAAGGAAGTTCTCGGCTACGCCATGCAGCTCGAAGGCTGCGTGCGCCAGACGGGCATCCACGCGTGCGCCATGATTATCGGCCGCGGCAATCTCACCGACTACATCCCCATCTCGCTCGGAGTCGACAAGGGCACCGGGCAGGAGGTGTGGGTGAGCCAGTTCGAAGGCTCCCAGATCGAAGACGTGGGCATGCTCAAGATGGATTTCCTGGGCCTCAAGACGCTCAGCATCATAGACCGGGCGCTCGCGCTGATAAAAAAGCGTTTCGGCAGGGACATCGACATTGAAAGCATCCCCATCGACGACAAGAAGGTGTACGAACTCTACTCGCGCGGCGACACCAAGAGCGTGTTCCAGTTCGAATCTTCCGGCATGAAGGAATGGCTCATAAGGCTCCACCCCGAGCGCTTCGAGGACCTCATAGCAATGAACGCCCTCTACCGCCCCGGCCCCATGGATTACATCCCCCAGTTCGTGAACCGCAAGACGGGGGCCGAGAAAATCACCTACGATCTCCCCGAAATGGAGAATATCCTCGAGGAAACCTACGGCGTCACGGTGTACCAGGAGCAGGTGATGCGCATTTCGCAGGCAGTGGCCGGCTTCTCGCGCGCCAAGGCGGACGCCCTCCGCAAGGCCATGGGCAAGAAAAAGAAAGACATTCTCGACGGCCTCAAGAAAGACTTCATGGAGGGCGCGCTCTCGGCCGGGCACGACTCCAAGGTGCTGGAGAAAATCTGGAGCGACTGGGAGGCCTTCGCGAAATACGCCTTCAACAAGAGCCACGCCGCCTGCTATGCGTGGGTGAGCTACCAGACCGCCTGGATAAAAGCCCATTATCCCTCGGAATTCCAGGCCTCCAATCTCACCCAGCAGAGCGCCGACATGGACGAGATGAAGGAGATAATGGCCGACTGCAAGAAGGGCGGCATCAAGGTGCTCAACCCCGACGTGAACGAGTCCGACCGCGATTTCTCCGTCAACCATAGCGGCGACATCCGCTTCGGCCTCAGCGGGCTCAAGGGCTTCGGATCCAACATAGTCGACGCCATCATCGCAGAGCGCGGGCGCGAAGGCAACTATGCCGACGTGTTCGATTTCATGGAGAGGCTGGGCGGCACCGTCAACCGCAAGTCCCTCGAAACCCTCGTCTATGCCGGAGCCTTCGACTCCTTCGGCTACAGGCGCACCCAGTTCTTCTCGCCCGGAAAGAGCGGCGAACTGTTCATCGACGAGCTGGTCCGCTACGCCGAGCTCTTCCGGAACGACACCGTGTCGGCCGCAGGATCGCTCTTCGGCGACATGGAGGAGATGAAGCCCCGGCGGCCGGAGATGCCCCCCGCAGTCGGGGAGGAAGACACCCTCGCCGTACTGCAAAAGGAAAAGGAGTTCGTCGGGATGTATCTCAGCGCCCATCCGCTCGATCGCTATGCCTTTGAAATAGAAAACTTTACCACCTGCAAGCTGGCGAACCTGCAGGAAACCATAGACGACTGCGAAAAGCAGAACAAAACCGCCCGCGCGGCGGTGGCCGGCATCGTCACCGACGTCAAGAACCTCATCACCAAGCAGGGCAAGAGCGGTGCGCGCATCACCCTCGAAGATTACAGCGGCACCTTCGAAATAGCCCTCTTCGGGCAGGACTACGAGGCCTACATCCCCTACATGCAGCTCCATTCGCAGCTCTTCATCGAGGGTGAAATAGCTCCCCGTTTCCGCCCCAGGCAGGAAGACGCAGCCGCCGGCAAAAAAGTAAACTATACGCTCAAAATCAAGAAGATAAGCATGCTCGGCAACATCAGCGACAAGCTCCTGAAGGCTTTCTCGCTGAATCTCTACACTTCGAGCCTCACCCCCGCCTTCCGCAGGGAGCTGGAAAAGGTGCTGAAGGATTATCCGGGCTCCACGCGCCTCGGGGTGAATCTCTACGACACTGCTTCGGGATACCGCATAGAGATGTACTCGAAGAAGTTCCAGGTCACCGTGTGCCAGGACCTTCTCCTCGCCCTCGAAAATCTGGGCGTAAGTTATTCGGTAATCAAATAGTTTCGTCCGGCCAGCCCTGGGCCCGGAGGGGAAGTTCCGCCCCGCCGGGGGCCACCAGCACCGTTCCAGCCTCGCTCAGGGCCAGATGGCCTATGACGTCGAAAGTCTGAAAGTCGCGCCGGAACTTTTCGGCCTGCAGGATGGGCACCGCAATCAGCAGCTGGAAGTCTTCCCCGCCGTTCATGGCGGCAGAAACCGGGTCGATGTTGAACTTCTCCCCGAGGGAGAAGCTGTTTCCCTCGAAGGGGATGCGCTCGGCGTACACCTTGGCCCCGAGGCCGGTGCTTCGCGAAATGCGCTTGACCGCGTCGGAAAGCCCCTTTGTGACAAGCACCGCGGCGCTGGGGTAGATGTCGTCCTCTTCCAGGGCCTTCACTATGTTCGGGGAGAGCTCGGGATGGAGGTACGCGCCCACGAACATCCGGTATTTTTCCATCTCTTCGGAAGCCTCGGAGGCGCCGTTCTCGAAGCGGGCCCTTTCCTTTTCGAGCACCTGCAGTCCGAGGTAAGCGGCCCCGAGCCTCCCGCTCACGCAGAGCAGGTCCTTGCTTGCGGGCCCGGGGGTGCTGTGCTCGGTGAGAGCCTTTCTCTTTCCCGAAGCCGACACACTGATACACAGGCCGTTGCGCGAAGGCTGAAGGTCCAGCGAGACGTCGCTGTAGCCGTATTCCCCGGCGGCGGCGACAATCCCGCTCCAGAGCTCCTGCACCTGCGGGTAATCGAGCTTGGCGCTCACGCCCAGTACGACCGAGAGGGCCACGGGGTGCATCATCTGCGCGAAAAGTTCCCCCGTAACCTCGACCACGGCCTTGTAGCCCAGGTGCTTGAGCGGGAAATACACCAGGTTGAAGTCGACCCCTTCGGTCAGCAGACGGTGCGCCGAACTCCCGAAGGGTTTGAAGGGAGTGCCCCCGTAAAGACGGCGGAGGGCCTCCTGCATGCCGATTTCAGAGAATTTTTCTTCCATTTAGAGGTTGCGCAGCAGGTTGTTGAGATTCACTTTGCTGTCGATGCGCTCGCGCAGGGTGGCGATGGGCACGCGCTCCTGGGCCATGGTGTCGCGGTCGCGGATGGTGACGCAGCCGTCTTCAAGGGAATCGTGGTCGACGGTGACGCAGAACGGGGTACCGATGGCGTCCTGCCTGCGGTAGCGGCGGCCGATGGTGTCTTTCTCTTCGTACTGGCAGGCGAAGTCGTACTTGAGCAGGTTCATGACCTCCCTGGCCTTGAGCGTGAGGCGCTCGTCGGTCTTGAGCAGGGGCAGGACCGCCACCTTGACCGGTGCGAGCGGCGCTGGAATGCGTAGCACCACGCGGCTTTCCCCGCCCTCAAGCTGCTCGACGGTGTAGGCGTGGGAGAGCACAGTAAGGAACATGCGGTCCACGCCGATCGAGGTCTCGACGCAGTAGGGGGTGTATTTTTCGCCCGTTTCGGGGTCGAAATACTGCAGGTTGCGGCCGCTGAGCTTCTGGTGGTTGCCCAGGTCGAAGTCGGTGCGGGAATGGATGCCTTCGAGCTCCTTGAAGCCAAAGGGGAACTTGAACTCGATGTCGCAGGCGGCATTGGCGTAGTGGGCGAGCTTTTCGTGGTCGTGGAAGCGGTAGTTCTCCGCACCCATGCCAAGGTTCTCGTGCCATTTGAGCCGCTGTTCCTTCCAGTAATTGAACCATTCCATCTCGGTGCCTGGCTTGCAGAAGAATTCCATCTCCATCTGCTCGAACTCGCGCATGCGGAAGATGAACTGGCGCGCCACCACCTCGTTGCGGAAGGCCTTGCCAATCTGGGCCATGCCGAAGGGAATCTTCATGCGGCCCGTCTTCTGCACGTTGATGTAGTCGACAAAGATGCCCTGTGCGGTTTCAGGCCTGAGATAAATGGTGCTGGAGTCGTCTCCCGCCGCGCCGAACTGTGTGCTGAACATGAGGTTGAACTGCCTCACGTCGGTCCAGTTCCTGGTACCGGAAATGGGGTCTACGATGCCGCAGTCGAGGATGATCTGCTTGTATTCGGCGAAGTCGTTCGCGGCCTCGGCGGCCATGTAACGCCCGTGAATCGCGTCGTATTTGGCCTTTTCACGGAGCACGTTGGGGTTGGTGGCGCGGAACTGCTCCTCATTGAAGGATTCGCCGAAGCGCTTGCGGCCCTTTTCCACCTCCTTGTCGATTTTCTCTTCGATCTTGCCCAGATAATCTTCGATGAGATTGTCGGCGCGGTAGCGCTTCTTGCTGTCCTTGTTGTCGATGAGAGGGTCGTTGAAGGCCGCGACGTGGCCGCTTGCAACCCAGGTCTTGGGGTGCATGAATATGGCCGCGTCGATGCCCACGATGTTCTCGTGGAGACGGGTCATGGCGTCCCACCAGTATTTCTTGATGTTGTTCTTGAGTTCGACGCCCATCTGGCCGTAGTCGTAAACCGCCGCCAGGCCGTCATAGATTTCGCTGCTCGGGAAAATGAAGCCGTACTCCTTGCAATGTGCAACCAGTACCTTGAAAAGTTCGTCCTGTGTCATAAGATTGCAAAGATAGTTATTTCCTTTGAATTGCTATATTTGTGATATGAAAGACATTGCATCTCTGGTCGCCGGGCAGAGGGAATTCTTCAGGAGCGGAAAGACCCTCGACATCCAATGGCGCAAGGAACAGCTCCGGGCACTTCTCTCCGCCCTCAAAGCCGGCGAACAGGCACTGTATGACGCCCTCTGGCAAGACCTCCACAAGAGCGAATCCGAGGCTTATCTGTGTGAAATAAGCGTAGTTACGGGCGAAATCAAGGAGGCGCTCGCACGTCTCGACAAATGGGCGGCGCCAAGGCGGGCCTCTACGCCGGTGACGCACTTTCCCGCTTCGAGCAAGGTGGTTTCCGAGCCGCTGGGGAACACGCTCATCATCTCTCCCTGGAACTACCCCGTCACGCTGCTGCTGTGCCCCCTCGTTGGAGCCATCAGCGCCGGCTGCACCGCGGTCCTCAAGACTTCGCCCTATGTGCCCAACGTCAGCCGCGTGCTGGAGCGGATGATAGGGGAAGCGTTTCCCGAAGATTATATCGTTGTGGTAGAAGGACATAGGGACGTCAATGAAAAGCTGCTCGAGCAGCGCTGGGACCTTGTCTTCTTCACCGGCAGCCCGTCGCTCGGCAGGACTGTGATGGCCGCGGCTGCGAAGAATCTCACCCCGGTGGTGCTGGAACTCGGGGGCAAGAGCCCCTGCATCGTGAACAAGGACGCCGATATCGCCCTCGCCTCAAAGCGCATCGCCTGGGGAAAGACGCTCAACTGCGGGCAGACCTGCATCGCTCCCGACTATCTGCTCATCCATTCATCGGTGGCGGAGGAGTTCACCGAAGCCTTCAGGAAGGCGGTCCGCCAGCTCCACGGCAAAAAGGTGCAGAAGTCCAAAAACTACGTGAGGATGGTCTCCGAAAAGGCCTACGAGAGGGTGAAAGCCTATCTCGGCGAGGGGATGGCCGTGGTAGGGGGAGGCTTCGACGACAGCGAGCGCTACATCGAGCCCACGCTGCTTTCCGGAATGGACGAAGACTCCGCGGTGATGACCGAAGAAATCTTCGGCCCGGTCCTTCCCATGCTGACTTTCAGCGACTTGCAGTATGTCAAGGACTTTATAAACAAGCGCGAGAAGCCGCTTGCCCTCTACTATTTCGGAAACGAAAAGGATGGCGCCGACATCATCCGCCACACTTCCAGCGGCGGCGCCTGCATCAACGACGTCATCATGCATTTCGCCAACCGCAACATCCCCTTCGGAGGCGTGGGCAATTCGGGCATGGGGCGTTATCACGGCCGCGACACTTTCGACGCTTTCTCGCACAAGCGCTCGGTCCTCATTTCCAAAACCTGGCTCGACCTTCCCTTCCGCTACATGCCCTACAAGGGTATAGGGCTGATAAAAAAGGTCCTGAAATAATTATTACAGAACCTCATCGAGGAGCGGCCGCACGAAGGCGCGCCCTTCCACCTGCGGGTGGGGAATCTTGAGTTCGGGGGTGTCCAGCACAACCGAGCCTCCCGGAGAGGAGGAAGCGCTGCGCACCGGACAGTAAAGCAGAATGTCGATGTCGATTATCCTGTCGTGGTACACGCGGGTGCCGTCGGGGCGGAACTCCGGCCGCTCGCAGCGTCCCATACCGCGCTCTATGGCCTTGCATATCCGGAGTACGGTAGCAGGGCGGCGGCGCGTGCGGTAGCGGACGACGCAGTTGAGAAACGCCGGGCCGTCGAAGCCTACAGCCTCTGTCTCAATGATTTGAGAAACCGCTTCAGGCTTTCCGAAATGCCCTTCCAGGGCATACATGGCCTTCGCAAGATTGGCCTTGCGGTCTCCAAGGTTGGTGCCGAGCAGAAGAAATACGGAGGGCATTACAGTTCGGGGTCCATTCCAAGGGCCACGCGGGCTTCGTCGCTGAGCAGGCTCTGGTCCCACACGGGCTCGAAGACGAGTTCGATTTCGCAGGATTTCACGCCGGGGGTCATCTCCACGTTGCGGCGCACTTCGTCGATCACCTCGTCGGCCATGGGACAGTTGGGCGCAGTGAAGGTCATCTTGATGTAAACCTCATGGGCCTTGTTGATGTTGAGTTCGTAGATGAGGCCCAGGTCGTAGATATTCACCGGGATTTCGGGGTCGTACACCTGTTTGAGAGCGAGCACCACGGCCTCGTAAAGGGGTGCAAGTTCTTTTATGTCTTCGGGTGTAAGAACTTGATTGTCAGGCATATCGCTCCGCCTCCGCACGGATGGTGGCAATCATTGACGCAAGGCCGTTCGCCCTTGTGGGGGAGAGGTTCTCCCTAAGCCCTATCTGCTCCACGAAAGCGAAGTCGTCCGCCGCGATTTCCGCCGGCGTGCGGCCCGAATAAACGTTTATCAACAGTGAAATTATGCCTTTCGTGATGATGGCGTCGGAATCGGCCCGGAACACCAGGACGCCGTCCGAGAAGGAGGTGTCGAGCCATACTCGCGACTGGCAGCCCTTGATGAGGCGGTCTTCGGTCTTGAGTTCTTCCGGAAGGGGATTGAGATTCTTGCCCAGGTCGATGAGGTACTCGTATTTGTCGAGCCACTCGTCGAGCATGGCGAAATCCTGTATCACTGAAGCCTTTGCGTCGTTTAACGTGTCCATTGGTTATGTGATTATGCTTTTAACATTCTGACGGCCCTTTTCAGGCATTCCACGAAGTATTCGGCCTCGCCGAGGGTGTTGTACGGGGCGAAGGAGGCCCTCAGCATGCCGCTCACGCCGAAGCGGTCCATCAGGGGTTCGGCGCACATCTGCCCGGAACGCACCGCGATTCCCATCTTGTCCAGAATCAGCGCCATGTCTTCGTGGTGGGCCCCCTCGACCGTGAAGGAGAACAGCGGAATCTTCCTGGCCGGATCGTCGGGAACGCCGTACAGCCGGAGCCCTCCGATTTTCAGCAGAGCCTCCTGCATATAGGCGATAATCTTTTCTGTTTCAGACAGTTGCGCCACTTCGCGGGCAAACTCGAAAGCCGGCTTGAGGGTGGGCACGCCCGCCATGTTCTGCGTGCCGGCCTCGAACTTGCGCGGAACCGGGGCGAAGGTGCTTCCCGACCATTGCACGGTGTCTATCATTTCACCGCCGCCCATGTACGGGGGCATCTGCTCCAGCAGCTTCCCCCGGCCCCAGAGCACGCCCGTTCCCGGAGCTGCATACAGCTTGTGCCCCGAGAAAACATAAAAGTCGGCCCCCAGGGCGCTGACGTCCGTTTTGCAGTGAACCACTCCCTGCGCACCGTCCACCACCAGCAGGCAAGCTTTTTCGTGGCAGAGGGCGGCAATCTCACTCACGGGATTCACCACCCCGAGCACATTCGACACCTGGGCGATGCAGCAGATTTTAGTCTTTCCCCCAAGCAGCCCGGGGAGTTCTTCAAGGCGGAGTTCGCCCTTGTCGTTTATAGGTAGAACCTTGATTTTCAAACCTTTACGCTGCGCAAGGAACTGCCAGGGGAGAATGTTCGAATGGTGCTCGGCCTCACCAATGATTATTTCGTCGCCCTCATTCAGGAAGCCCTTCATTTCGCCCAAGGAGAACGCCACGAGGTTGAGCCCCTGTGTGGTGCCGCTCGTAAACACGATTTCGTCCGCACCGGAGGCTCCAATAAATTCCGCCGCGGAGAGCCTTGCGCTCTCGAACTCTTCGGTGGCGCGGTTTGCCACCGCATGCACCGCACGGTGGAGGTTTGCGCTCAGCCTCGATGACATTTCGTCCCATTTCCGGATGACGGAGAATGGGCGCAGGCTGGTGGCCGCATTGTCCAGATACACAAGCGGTTTGCCATACACTTCCTCCTTCAGCTGAGGAAATTGCGAACGAATTTCTTCGACGGTGGTCATGAGGAAAAATTAAACATGCAAATTTAGTATTTATTTCGCTATTTTTGCAGAATCATGATCGACTACATAAGCGGAAAGATAACGGAACTTACTCCCACGCGCGTGGTGGTGGAGACAGGCGGCATCGGCTATGCCATGGAAATATCGCTTCAAACCTACAGCACCCTTGAACACAAGACCGAAACCACGGTGTATATCCAGAGCCAGATAAATCCGCGCGACGGTACGCAAGTGGATTACGGCTTTGCCGGAAAAGACGAAAGGTCTCTGTTCCAATTAATTACGGGTGTGTCTGGGATGGGGGCGGCATCTGCACGCCTGGTGCTTTCCTCGATGAGCGGCGACGAGTTCAGGAAAGCCATCCTGTCCGAAGACTCCGGGCGTATCAATTCCATAAAGGGCATAGGCCCGAAGACAGCGCAGCGGCTTATTCTCGAACTCAAGGACAAGATTGCAAAGGGCGACGACACTCCTTCCGGAGAAATCTTCCAAGTTGTTAATAATCAAGCTGTTGAGGAGGCCACACAGGCCCTCGTGATGCTCGGGTTCGCAAAGCCTGCCATAACGAAAGCCATACGCAAAATAACCGCCGCACGGCCCGACGCAAAAGTCGAAGAAATCATCAAAGCTGCGCTGCAGATGCTATAAGTTTTAGGAAGAAAATAAAATTCAACGGCCGAAATACACCAGAAGAACTGAAATGTCGGCAGGAGAAACGCCAGAAATACGGGAAGCCTGAGCAATTGTAACTGGTTGATACCGAGCAAGTTTCTGCCGACATTCGATAGTCAGCCCGCTGATTTTGCTGAAATCAAAACCTTCAGGAATCTTCAGGTCTTCGAGCCTCTTGATTTTATCGGCCAACCGCTGCTCCCTCTCAATGTAACCTCGGTATTTCAAAGAAATTTCGACAGACTCGACCACCTTCGGATTTTCTTCTTGTGTTCCACGTGGAACAATTTTCAGCAAATCCCGAAGATGAACTTCAGGGCGAAGCACAAGATCGGCCAAACTTTTACTCTCGGAAAGAGGAGTCGAATCAAGCTCTGAAAGTAAAGGGTCGACTTGGGTCGGAGAGAGTTTAGTTTGCTTGCAATACCGCTCCAGGCGCTCGACATCAGCATATTTTTCTTCGGTCAAAGCCATTCTTTCACTGCTAGCAAGGCCTAATTTATAACCCGTTTCGGTAAGCCTCAAGTCGGCATTGTCCTGACGGAGAAGGATGCGATATTCAGCTCGCGAAGTAAACATCCTATACGGCTCGTCAACTCCCTTCGTAAGCAAGTCATCTATCAAAACTCCGATGTAAGAATCCGACCGTTTAAGCACTAAAGGATCCTTGTCGCGCAACTTGAGATGGGCGTTGATACCGGCAAGGAGCCCCTGCGCGGCCGCCTCTTCATAACCGGTGGTTCCGTTCACCTGCCCGGCCAGGTATAAATTATCAATCAGCTTGGATTCCAATGAGTTACGAAGCTGCGTAGGATCAAAGAAATCGTATTCTACGGCATAAGCCGGCTTGAATATCTTGGCCTTTTCGAGGCCTTTAATCTTGTGCAAAGCCTCAATCTGAATGTCCAGGGGAAGCGAAGAAGAAAAGCCCTGGAGATAATATTCGGAAGTATCTCTGCCTTCGGGTTCGAGGAAAAGCTGATGGGCGGGATTGTCAGGAAAGACACGCAGTTTGTCTTCGATGCTCGGACAATACCTGGGTCCTGTTCCCTGAATCATTCCGGTAAACATGGGGGAATCGTCAAAACCTTTCCTGAGCACCTCATGAACTTCTTCATTGGTATGAAGGATATAACAGTCCATCTGCGGAGTGCCGTCCTGGATGGCGGAAGGCCGTGGAAGAAAACTGAAGCGTTCGGGATTGTCATCGCCCTTCTGAACGCTGAGAGCGGCAACGTCAACCGAAGAGACATCTATCCTCGGAGGAGTTCCTGTTTTCATGCGGCCGGTCCGAAGCCCGCGCTCGGCGAGTTGCGAAGTGAGTCCCAAAGACGGGCTTTCACCTATTCTTCCACCAGCGAAAGAGTGGCGGCCGATGAAAAGTTTGCCTCCAAGGAAGGTTCCGGCGGTCAAAATAAGCGCCTGAGATTTGAAAATCGCCCCGGTATTCGTACGCACCCCTGTAATTTTTGAATTCTCGAACAGAAATTCCGTCACAATATCGGCGTAAATATCTATCTTACAATGAGTTTCGAGAATTTTACGCCAAGTCTGCGAGTATCTGATTTTATCACATTGGGCACGGGGGCTCCACATTGCAGGACCTTTTGACCGGTTGAGCATACGGAACTGAAG
>ERZ842401.1004-NODE-1004-length-41505-cov-22.212014_pt1 | contig 41505 bp, 31 predicted proteins | sample MGYA00521270_ERZ842401 | MGnify/ENA primary metagenome ERZ842401 (study PRJEB31892, sample SAMEA3878208) | bioreactor metagenome | biome: Moose rumen | place: Sweden | collected 2011-10 | study: EMG produced TPA metagenomics assembly of the PRJEB12797 data set... | reverse complement strand
TATTTTATATTAGAGATTCATCTTTTCAATTAAGCCTCAGCAGCCTGAGCCTCCTTAATCTTACGTCCCAGCACCAAGTAAGCTACTGGTGATGCGATGAAGATAGAAGAAAGTGTTCCGAAGATAACACCAAGAATCATTGCCCATGCGAAGCTACGGATGCTGTCACCGCCAAGGATGAAGATGCTGAGCAACACTATCAACGTAGACAATGACGTGTTGATAGTACGTGCCAAAGTCTGGTTGATGGAGCTGTTAAACAATTCCTGCAGATCCTGCTTCGGATGCAGCTTCAGGTTCTCACGGATACGGTCGAATACAACCACCTTATCATTGATAGAATAACCAATCACGGTAAGGATAGCTCCAATGAAGGTCTGGTCGATCTCAAGTGACCATGGTGCCCAACCCCACATTACAGAATAAAGTCCGATAACGAAGAGGGTATCACACGCAAGGGCTACAATAGAACCAACCGAGAATCCTACATTACGGAATCGCAACAGGATATAAAGGAAGATGAAGATCAAAGCAAGGAAGACGCTGACGAAAGCACCATAGGTGATGTCTTTTGCCACAGATGGTCCCACCTTAGCACTGCTAATTATACTACCTCCCTCGCGCACATCCGGATTCTTGAATGCCTCGACGTTAGCCTGGCTAACCAGATTAGCTTTCTTCAGAGCATTATAGAGGATTGTCTCTGCCTCATCATCCATCTTCGGATCATTAGACTCGATATTCCAGTTGGTTGAGACACGGATAGTCTTACCGTCAGTACCAAGTGCGATGACACTTGTATTTGCCGGCTGACCAGCATTCTCACCAGTAGTGTTTACAAATGAGCCAGAAAGAACCTTACGGACATCCTCAACATGCTGTGGGTTATCAAGAGTAACAACATAGTTACGTCCACCGGTAAAGTCAATGCTTCGGCTCAAGCCACGTACAAAGAAACTGATACAGAAGAGAACAACCAATACCGCAACGAAAGTGAATGTCTTCTTATACTTAGACATAAAGTCAATATGGAGACCCTGCATCAGATTCTTTGACAGAGAAGTATAGAACTTCTGTCCTAACCAACGGTCTTTCTTCAGCTGATGCTCATATACGAGACGTGTAAGGAAGACTGCGGTGAAGAATGAGCAAACGATACCGATGATCCAGGTTGTAGCGAAGCCACGGATAGGACCTGTACCTGTTACCAACAGGATAACACCAGTTATCAATGATGTCAAGTTTGAGTCGAAGATAGCAGAGAATGCGTTGCTGTAACCAGCTTGCAAAGCCTGCTTGATTCCCTTTCCTGCGCGCATCTCCTCTTTAATACGCTCATAAATAAGCACGTTGGCATCTACGGCGGTACCGAGAGTCAAGACGATACCCGCAATACCTGGCATTGTCAGCGCCGACTGGAAGCTGGCAAGAATACCCAGTGTGAAGAAGAGGTTGAGCAACAGTGCCGTGTTTGCAAGCATACCAGGAATAACATCGTACATCACAACCATGTAAATCATAAGAAGCACGAATGCGATGATAAAGGACATAATACCCTGCTGTATTGACTGAGCACCAAGAGTAGGACCTACTACCTCTTCCTGTACGATACGTGCAGGTGCCGGCATACGTCCAGACTTTAATGTGTTTGCAAGGTCTTTGGTATCCTCAATAGTAAAGTTACCGCTGATTGAAGACTGTCCACCGCTAATCTCACCGTTTACACGAGGAGCCGAGTAAACAACGCCATCAAGTACAATAGCGACAGCCTTACCTACATTAGCCTTGGTAAGTTGAGCCCATTCACGAGCACCATTGGAGTTCATACTCATGCTTACCTCGGGGCGTCCGAAGTTGTCGAACTGGTCCTTAGCGTCGGTTACCACATCACCCTCAAGAGGAGCACGGCCATCAGAACGTGTCACCTTCAATGCATAGAGCTCATAAATATTCTTGTTCTCTGCACTCATCGGTTTAGCGCTCCAGAGCAGTTTCAAGTCTGAAGGTAAGATCTGCTTTGCTATTGGTGAGTAAATGAGCTTGTTAATCTCTGCTGTATCACGTACGTGAGCATAACCGACAAGGCTCAAAGCGTCGCCAGGAACAGTCTGAAGAACAGCCAACAGAGGATGTTGCTTCTTTGCAGCCTCTAACTGTGCGGACTCAGAAGTGTTCTCTGCAACTTTATTACTATTCTTCAACTGGAACTTGCTCTTGGCAGCAGCCTTTACAGTATCTGCAGCAGCCTTGGCTACTGTGCTGTCCTTAGCTGCCACTTTGGTAGTATCAGCAGTTGTACCGCCATTAGCCAAGCGGCTGTCAAGCTGTACCAAATAAGGCTGGATCTCCTGATTGTTATATGTCTCCCAGAATTCAAGATTTGCACTACCCTGCAAGAGCTTACGCATACGCTCTGGCTCGCGGATTCCAGGCATCTCAACCATGATACGTCCATCCTGTCCCTCCAGCTTCTGGATGTTTGGCTGTACAACACCGAATTTATCAATACGATTACGTACGACATTGAAAGAGTTGTCAATAGCCGACTGGACTTCTTCCCTCAGGACTTTCTCCACTTCATTGTCAGTACTCTGGGTACTTACTTTGCCTTTGAGCTGCTGGGTAGCAAAGATTGTCGCCAACTTGCCACCATTAGAGTTCTTCTTGTAAGCATCGACAAAAAGTGAGATAAAGTCACTCTGGCTCTTCTCCTCTTGCTGCCTTGCTTCCTGCATTGACTTCACGAAAGCCGGGTCTGTCTTGTGGTCTGCAAGCACCTCAACTACGTCAGGTACAGAAACCTCAAGAATCACATTCATACCGCCTTTGAGGTCAAGTCCGAGACCAATCTGAGTTTCCAAACACTTCTGATAAGAATAGATTCCCAAGTACTTCACAGAATCCTTATAATCCTGCTGGGCAATAGGGTCCTTAATCTTTGCCGCCTCTCCATCGTAATAGCTTGTCGCAACGGAGAACGACAGATAGAAGATGCTTGCAAGCGTCAATAAGACGGCAATACAAATTACTAATCCTTTGTTTTGCATTTTTTTATTTAATTATTAATTATATTTTCTCATCATTCACATGATTAGCGTGCAAAGATAGTTATTTTTTTACACTTTGGAAAATTTCTATCACTTTATTATTCATTTTTTAAGGTTTCGGGCACTTTTTTAGCCAACAAGAGATAGGATAATGGTCGGATTGACCTATTTTTGAGTCAACAACCGCATTGTAAGGTTCCCACTCGTCAGAGCACAAAATATGGTCGATTCTAACGTACATTCGGTTATTGTTATACGAGAAACCTGGTCCTCTGCCACTTGAGACGTAACAGTCTGTAAGCCCGGCGGCAACAGTATGACGGGTGTAAGAGATAGGACTGTCGTTGAAGTCTCCACACACAATCACGCCAATGCCCTTGTCTCTGTATTTTTTTATATATGCCGCCACAGCTTCAGCCTCCGGCGCACGTTTCTTAGCAGCATCGCTAAGCTTTGTCAACAAGCGTCGCGACTCACTCCTTGCCGAATCTTCCTTTATGTCGCCCTTGACGATACTTTTAAACTCCTGCTTCTCGTCTGGGCTGAACCCAATGCTTTCAAAATGGTTATTGATTACCAATACCTTCTCGCCTTTCACCTTCAACAAATAAGCCACACTAAGATTGCTTCGGGACTCATATTGTATAATCTCCTTTGAGAGAATCGGGTATTTACTATAAAGAACAAGGCAATTGGATTTGGCTTTTTGTGTAGAGTCTTTATAGGCATAAACTTTTTGGATCATACTGTCACGCTTAGAATCCAGCTCATGGGGAGAGGCCTCTTGCAGGCATACGATATCCGCCTTACTCTCACATATATACTTCATTATAGGGTTGACCTCCCCCACTGGCACATCCCATGGTGCGAACATCAAGACATTGTATGACAGTATCTTTATGGAGCCCTCCGGCGGGGTGCTTTGGAGGTTAAACGGCGCATAGATACGAATCGGTGAATAACATAGTATGAATCCCAGTATTGGCATCCACGCTCCTCTCCAATGAAAAAAGATCCAAAATATAAGAAATCCCACATTTAAGATAATGAAGGCAGGAAAAAGCAGTCCTAAAATCGTCGCTATGGGATGGTCTGTCGGATTTATCCTGTCGGAATAACCCGTAATCAACATGGCAAGAATGGATATGATATTTACCACTCCTACAACACGAAAAGTTATTTTCTTAAAATACTTCAGCATGGATATGCCTTATCTTTTGTTGCTGCTGTCAAAAAGCCGTTGTTTCTCGGACTTAGACAGACTGTCATAGCCACTTTTCCTTATCTTATCCAAGATCCGGTCAATCTCTTCCTGCTCCGCCTCCTTACGTGAGTTATATTCCCAGTCACTCTCATGCCTTGTCTGTTCAGTGCGGGCGGAACCGTTTCCCGATGAAGAGCGGTGACGACTCTCCCAATTAGCCTTCATCCTGTCGAAGAACTGCTGACCTTTTGAGACCCCATAGTCACCAAAACCAGAATAGGGATGATTTCTCCAATACCTGATAAGGAGAAATCCGAAAAGCATTCCGCCAAGATGAGCCAAATGAGCAACACCGTCATTAGATGTACCAAAGGCGGATGCCAGTTCTATGACGACATAAATCATTACAAACCACTTTGCCTTTATAGGAATAGGTAAAGGGAAAATAAAGATCCGCTCCTCTGGAAAAATCATACCAAAAGCCAAAAGGATTGCATAGATCGCACCAGAAGCTCCGACTGTTGTCCATTGATTAAGATATGTCGACATAGGAATCTGCAATCCATTATAAGTAACATAATCGTATGCCGCCAAACCCTCAACGGAATATGATACGAACTGGGCGATTTCCTGCATAAGACCTGCTCCTATTCCACAGAAAATGTAATAAAAAAGGAATTTCTTCGGTCCCCATACATTTTCGACAACACATCCAAACATCCACAAGGCAAACATATTAAAAAAGATATGAGCCCACCCTCCATGCATAAACATATAAGTCACCAATTGGTAAATCTGGAAATCTGGAGCCATAAAGAAATGGAGTCCCAAAATACTATTCAGGTCTATATCCATTCTTGAGAGCACTTCACACATCAAGTACCCTATTACATTAATAATTAATAAATTCTTTGTTATCGTCGGAATATTACGCATCGCTATAAATGTTAAGCTATTAAAACGGCACAAAATTACGAAAAAATCCTGTTATTAGGCATATTATCAAGCCTTTATAGACTTTTTTTCGGCTTTTTCCGCACTTTTTTTTATTTTTTGTTTGTTTTATGAAACAATTCTTATATATTTGCCACAGAAATTTATAATATAATTCACATTTAATCTTTTAAATACGTTAAATTATGAACAAAACAGAATTAATCGAGAAGATTGCTGAAGGCGCAGGTCTGAGCAAAGTTGATGCTAAAAAGGCATTAGACGCAACTGTAGTTGCTATCAAGGACGCTTTGGTAGCAGGTGACAAAGTTCAATTGGTAGGCTTTGGAACATTCGCTGTTTCTGAGCGTCCAGCTCGTGAGGGAATCAACCCAGCAACTAAGCAGAAGATTCAGATTGCTGCCAAGAAAGTTGCAAAGTTCAAGGCTGGTGCTGAATTGGCTGACGCTGTAAAATAATTTTGTAATGATTTTACATAAAAGGCGGCTCCTTTTGGAAGCCGCCTTTTTTATGTTCTTTTACTTAGTTATTTCGGTTGCTTCCCAATATAAGCAAGGATACCACCATCAACATATAGCACATGACCGTTAACGGCATCAGATGCCTTTGATGCGAGGAATACTGCCGGACCACCGAGCTCTGACGGGTCAAGCCAGCGTCCTGCAGGTGTCTTTGCGCAAATAAACAAGTCGAACGGATGACGGCTGCCATCAGGCTGGATTTCACGCAATGGAGCAGTCTGTGGTGTAGCAATGTAACCAGGACCGATGCCATTACATTGGATGTTATACTCACCATACTCCGAGCAAATGTTACGGGTGAGCATCTTCAAGCCACCTTTAGCTGCGGCATAAGCACTTACAGTCTCACGACCAAGCTCTGACATCATAGAGCAGATGTTAATGATTTTTCCTTCACGGCGCTCCATCATCTCTGGCAATACTGCGGCAGAAACGATATAAGGAGCAACGAGATCCACATCAATGACCTGTTGGAACTCAGCACGCTTCATCTCATGCATAGGTATACGCTTTATGATTCCCGCGTTGTTAACCAAAATGTCAATCTGTCCCACCTCAGCATGAATCTTTTCTACAAGAGCCTTGACATCATCTTCCTTTGTTACGTCACATACATAGCCATGTACATTCTCGATGCCTGCTTCCTTGTAGTTTGCAAGACCGCGCTCTAATGCAGCCTCATTAATGTCATTAAAGATAATGTTCTTTACACCAGCCTCGACAAAAGCCTTTGCGATGTTGAAACCGATACCATAAGAAGCACCTGTTATCCAAGCGTTCTTACCTTCCAATGAGAAATTCTTTAAGTTTGCCATTTTAAGTTATTTTTATAGGGTTGAAATATTTATGATACTTATTTTTATCGTAGATCTGTGATCTCATAGAAATCCTGGTCGCTATAGTCAAGATTCTCGCCACCCATACCCCAGATAAAGGTATAGTTATGAGTTCCTGCCGCGGAATGTATACTCCATTCCGGCGAGATGACTGCCTGATTAGCTCTCATCCAGATATGGCGTGTCTCATTTGGCTCACCCATTAAATGACACACTGCCTGGTTTGAAGGTATCTCAAAATAGAAATACACTTCCATTCTTCTGGTATGCGTATGAGCTGGCATTGTGTTCCAGACACTGCCAGAAAGAAGTTCGGTCATACCCATCTGCAACTGACAAGTAGGCAACACCTCATTCACAAGCATCTTATTAATTGTGCGCTCATTGGATGTTTCCAAAGAACCCATATGGACACTGACAGCATCTGACTTAGAGACTTTCCTACATGGGTATGTCGTATGGGCTGATGTGGAGTTAAAATAGAAAAGTGCCGGATTCGCGGGGTCTTTACTCTCAAACACCACATTACGCTCACCTCTTCCTATATATAAAGCCTCCTTAAAAGAAAGTGCAAAGGTCTCACCACCAACTCTAACAACCCCATCACCACCGACATTAAAAATACCGATCTCTCGCCTTGACGTGAAATACAAAGACTTTAAAGGCTCTATCGCCTCCAAGGTAAGAGCCTCCGTTACCGGCATAGCTCCACCGGCAATCATTCTGTCGAACATAGAATATACCATGTTAACCTCATCCTCAGAGAACAGTTCTGGAATTAAATATTCACAACGAAGCCTTTCCGTATCATAGCATTTCGCATCTTTTGGGTGGGTAGCATAACGAATTTCGTAGTTTGTCTTCATCTTTGCTTTTTGATTTTTGCAAAGATACGAAATTTATTTCATTGTAGTTGCGAATAATATATTAAAAAAGCGTAACCGATATAGAATCAGCTACGCTTTTATGTTGTCCTAGGCGGATTCGAACCACCACAAACAGAACCAAAACCTGTTGTGCTACCATTACACCATAGGACAATCCTTATACCTTATATTATTATAAAGCGGTGCAAAGGTAGTGGTTTTTATGTGCTCCACCAAATTTTTCGCTCATTTTTTTACTTTACTGTAACTAAGAAATAGTTTTTCTTTCCTTTCTGCACCAGCAAATATTTACCATCGATAAGATCAGACGATGTCACGGGTTGGTCGAAAGCATTCAACTTTTCCTTATTCAGACTTACGCCACCGCCTTTCACCAGCTTGCGCATCTCACTCTTACTTGGGAAGATCTCCATTCCTTCCTGATTGAAGATATCCACCGCTGGCAATCCCAGAAGATCTTTCCCTATCTCATAACGTGGGACACCATTGAAGACATCAAGGAATGTCTGCTCATCAAGCTTCAACAAGCTCTCCTTTGTAGACTTTCCAAAAAGGATGTTGCTGGCTTCTTTCGCCATTTCCAGATCCTCTGCGGAATGCACCATGCATGTAACCTCTTCAGCAAGACGTTTCTGCAGAATACGGCGTCCAGGGTCTTGTCTATGCTCCTCAACCAATGTGTCAATCTCCTCTTTCTCTATACTGGTGAAGATCTTTATGTATCGTTCCGCATCATCATCAGTGACATTAAGCCAGAATTGGTAGAATGCATAAGGTGTGGTCCTGTTTCTGTCGAGCCATACATTACCACTTTCTGTTTTACCGAACTTCTTTCCATCCGCTTTGGTAATCAGAGGACATGTCAATGCGAAAGCCTCGGTCTCATTACCCAAGGTTCGACGGATAAGCTCTGTTCCCGTTGTCATATTACCCCACTGGTCGTTACCTCCTAACTGCAGCTTAACACCTTTATGCTGATAAAGATAAAGGAAATCGTATCCTTGAAGCAGCTGATATGTAAACTCTGTGAAAGAAAGTCCATCACGTGCCGTACCATTTAACCGCTGCTGTACACTTTCCTTCGCCATCATATAGTTGACTGTGATATGCTTTCCAACCTCCCTTGCGAAATCAAGGAAAGTAAAATCCTTCATCCAGTCATAATTGTTTACCATCTCTGCCGCATTAGGACCTTCAGCCTCAAAATCAAGGAACTTGGCAACTTGCTTTTTGATACATTCTTGATTATGATAGAGAGTGTCGCTGTTCAAAAGGTTGCGTTCCTGGCTTTTACCAGAAGGGTCTCCTATCATACCCGTTGCTCCACCGACAAGGATAATCGGTTTATGCCCACAACGCTGAAGATGGCGCAACATCATGATACCACACAGATGTCCAATATGCAGTGAGTCAGCTGTTGGGTCTGTACCCAAATATGCTGTCACCATTTCTTTCTGAAGTAATTCTTCCGTACCAGGCATGATTTGCGCTAACATTCCACGCCATTTCAACTCTTCTACGAAATTCTTTCTCATCGAATGATAGTTTTGTTATTTGTTATTCTTGATTATCTATATTATAATGTCTCGTGTCAAGGAACGGGATCGTAGCCAGACCCTCCCCACGGATTACATCTAAGTATTCTCCAGACAGCCAAAGCCAGCCCTTTAAAAGGCCCATGTTTCCTTATTGCCTGTATGGAATATTCCGAACATGTCGGGGTGAAACGGCAAGAAGGTGGTGTCATGGGTGAGATAAACCTACGATAAAAGTGAATTGGCTGTATTAATATCCATGCCAGTAGCTGAGAGACCCATTTAAGAACTTTTCCCATTCCATTCATAGACGTTCGACTATTCGCTCCAACAAATTCCTCATACGAAGATTTATCGTCATGGTATCATACTTTTTGCTATCCAGCCAGATAAACGCAATTGCCAGAGATTGGTGCTTTCTCTCCTCATAATGTCTCAAAAGCAGACTCTTCTTATGGCGATAAGCCTCACGGATCTGCCGCTTCACCCTATTCCGGTCAACAGCATGTTTGAGATAACGCTTCGGAACGCTCACCAAAATCTGAACAGGAGCATCACCATCCTCTCGTTCTTTTTCCATATAAACGACTCTTAACGGAAAGGCCACTATCGAACGACTTGAACCTCCACCAAAGAGCTTTTCTGTAAGCAATTTGCTACGAATCCTCTCTTTTCGTGTCAATGTAAGAGCATCGGAGAGCATTATGCTAATTTTCTTTCTTCAAATATGCTCGCAGAGCACTTGTCATTGAAGGATATTCCTTTGATGGAGCTTCCAAGTCAAGGCGCAGACCTTGATTAATAACAGCTTGCGAAGTAGCAGGTCCAAACGCACCTATCCTAACATTCTCCTGCTTGAATCCCGGAAAATTCTCCTTCAAAGCCTTGACTCCAGTAGGACTTGAGAAAATAAGCATGTCATAATCAAATGCCTGTTTCTCATCCTCGGTAAAATCATTACTTACCGTCCTATACATCACGCACTCTGTATGCTGAAGCTTCTTTGAGTCCATCATATTCTGAATGGAGTCATTGTGCACACTACTTAGTGGAACAAGGTACTTCTCTGACTTATGCTTAACCATAAAAGGCATAAGATCGTCTATTTTTCCTGTCTCGCCAAAAAAGACCTTACGCTTACGGTACTGAACATACTTCTGTATATACAACGCTACCATCTCTGTAACACAGAAATATTTCATACTCTCAGGAATAGTGATACGCATTTCCTTAGCAAGCCTAAAGAAGTTATCTATTGCATGTCGCGAAGTAAAGACGATGGCGGTATAATCAAGAATTGTTATCTTTTGCTGCCTAAACTCCTTTGCTGTAAGTCCCTCTACTTTAAAAAAGGGACGAAAAACAAACTCGACACCCATCTCCTTCTCTATATCATAATATGGAGATTTCTCACTTGCCGGCTTCGGCTGTGAAATCAATATCTTCCTTATCATCTTTTTTCCTAAGAATTTATTATCAGATAATCACTTGTAACTTGTAACATGCCCCATAATCCCATGACAGGTATCAATTCGAGCGCACAAAAGTACAAAAAAAATTGCAGAAAAAGACTTATTCTTTTGAAAAAGATAGAATAGCACTTGTAAAATGTAAGGATTTTTACAGAAAATATAATTAAAAGAGCATAAAACAGCATTTTTTGCACTGTCATATTGGAATAAATAAAAACCAACAACAACACAAACAACGCCACACCTTCCATAGAGGAAAGGAAAAGCGAGCTTTTCGTCCATTGCTCATTTTTTTTCTTATCAAAGAACACCCAGTTAACAATTTTGTAGAGTATGCTTTTCAAAATTAAGTATACAACGACCACTCCTGTCAAAATTCCAATAACACCTAATTGTGAGTCAAAGATAAACTCTGCTCCACACTGAAGATACTCATAAAGATAATACACTATGGCAAGATGTAATGCCGTAAACAAAACCATCACATTTTGGAAACGTATCTCAGTAGCTGTCTCAGTAGTATCCGCAACTGTTCTTGGTGTATAGAAAAAACCTTTTATCTGCCTGAAGATAAACTCCATTGAATATGAAGCTGATATCACAGAGACTATAAAACTACTCAATAAAAGCCCTACTATAACATTATCGTTGCTTGGGGAATATGGGACAGGTAGCCCCAACACACCACCCTGAGAGGCTCCAAGCTCAGGATGGAAATATGGGCTACCGGAAAAATATCCCTCATGTAAGACGTCCCAATCGTCCCATTTCTTTTGTCCCAAGACCTTTATACCGGCATCCTCCTGCATTAAGTATGCTTTGGTTCCGATGGAATCCTGTTGGACGCTGTCGGTCACGTAGCTTAAGTCTAAGATAGCATTATTAACACCTGCTATGGAGTCAGCCTTGAGCATATTTTAGATCCCGAATATCTTTTTTAGATTATCCACACGGTCAAGTTTCTCCCATGTGAACAACTCCACATCCATTGTCTTTGTCTCGTGATAATGGCTCTTGAAAGTCTTCTTTACGACCTCATTCTTACGTCCCATGTGACCATACGCCGCCGTCTCATAGAACATCGGCTGTCTCAGCTTAAGCATTCGCTCAATAGCTTTAGGGCGAAGGTCGAATTCCTTCTGGATAATCTCAGCTATTTCCCCGTCGCTCTTGTCAACATGACTGCGGCCATAAGTGTTGACATATATATTTACAGGCTCTGCCACGCCAATAGCGTAGCTGATTTGCACCAACATTTCGTCGGCGACTCCTGCCGCCACCATATTTTTCGCGATATACCTTGCGGCATACGCAGCCGAACGGTCCACCTTTGAGGAGTCTTTGCCAGAGAAAGCGCCACCTCCATGCGCGCCTTTACCTCCATAGGTATCAACGATTATCTTTCGTCCTGTAAGACCTGTATCACCATGTGGACCTCCAATGACAAACTTTCCTGTCGGGTTGACAAAGTATTTAATATCATCTTGGAACAATCTCAGGACATTCTCACTTAAATGTGCCTTAACCCTTGGGATAAGAATATTCACAACATCCTCCTTGATACGCTCCAACATTTTTGAGTCATCACTATCAAACTCATCATGCTGGGTAGACACAACTATCGTGTCAATGCGTACCGGAATATTGTCGTCAGAATATTCTACCGTAACTTGGCTCTTTGCATCTGGACGCAAGTAAGTCATAACCTTACCTTCCTTGCGAATATCTGTAAGGGTGCGCATGATGAGATGAGCCAAGTAAAGTGACACTGGCATATAAGAATCTGTCTCATTAGTGGCATAGCCGAACATCATACCCTGATCGCCTGCACCTTGATTCTCCTCATCCTCCCTGTCAACGCCTTGGTTTATGTCACCACTCTGTTCGTGAATAGCAGTCAAGATTCCACAGGAGTCACCATCAAACTGATATTCCGACTTGGTATAGCCAATGCGCTTGATTGTATTACGGGCAATAGTCTGCAAATCAATGTAAGCCTCAGAGCGAACCTCGCCCATGATGACAACCTGTCCTGTTGTCACGAACGACTCGATAGCCGTGCGCGCCTTGTCATCATAGGCGAGAAATTGGTCTAACAGGGCATCACTAATCTGATCCGCCACCTTATCTGGATGTCCTTCAGAAACCGATTCTGATGAAAACAAATATGACATATTGGTCTTTTATTTCTTTGTTTTTTGAAAATTATTCTTCAGGTGTCATTACAACCTCTACATGGTTGTTGGTCTCGACCATCTTCTTGAGGTATGCTGCAATCTTCTCAGGAGTCAATGCGCTTACCTCCTTCTTGTAATTGGTCTGCAAGTCAACACCAGTCCATACGTATTCATCGATAAAATTAATCCAATGATTATTACGCTTGGCATCGGCATCGGCGTTCTTCAGCATATTCTCCTTAATCTTGGCAACCTTGTCGGCATCAACCTTGATGGTGTTATCCTTGATTCCCTTGGCAAGAAGCTGGAGAGCAGTCTCTGCCTTCTTCGGATCCATCGGACAAACTGCCTGAATCACTCCGTATGCCTTGTCACCCTTACGGGAGAGTGAGCCTGACGTGCTTACAGAATATGCGGCACTGGCATCCTCGCGTATATCTTTCAGGTATACCATATCAAGAACCTGTCCTGCCGCATCTGCGAGAACATAGTTCTCAAGATTATATGCCATCGGCATGTGCCAGATCTCTACAGCCATAGCTTTTGGCGACTCCATCTTACGCTTGAAGTGGTTCTTTACATCACCCTTCACGAAATATGGCACTTCCTTCCATCCTGCCGTCTCACCCTTACTTGGCAGAGAAGCGATATACTGTTCTATCAACGGACGGATTGTTGCCTCATCGAAGTTGCCAATAAAATAGAAGACAAACTCACCTGCGTCAGCATAGGCTTCCTTGGCAATCTCAATCATACGGTCGTAGCTGCTTGCCTCAAGGTCCTTAACGTCAAGGGCGGAGAAACGAGGATTGCGGTTGTAAAGTGTGAGCATCAAAGAGTCGCTAAGAGCACTCTCTGGAGTGAGGTGTTTGTTTTTCAGAACCAGATCCAGCTGTGACTTAATTGCGTTATATGCCTCCTCATCTTTTGCCAGATTAGTGAAATGCAAGTAAATCATCTGCATCAATGTCTCAATATCCTTTGGCACAGAGTTACCACCTATATAGTTATAATACTCGTCCATACTGAGAGTGACAGCCACTTGCTTTCCAGAAAGAGCTTTCTGCAATTCATTGTTGGTGAAGTTACCCAGACCAACAGCGTTCACAGCTACATCCAAAAGCTTCAGGTTGGAATAGTCTGCCTCGCCATAAAGACCCTTACCACCTTTCTTTACGCCTTGGAAAGCTATTTCATCGTCTTTGAAGTCTGTCTTCTTGAGGATAACCTTAATGCCGTTGCTTAATGTCAATTCCTTATAGCCAAGAACATTATTCTCCTTCTCACCAGTAATGCTGCCCTTTGTCGGCATAGCCTCCGGCGCAATCAGTGGCTCATCCTTGACATTGTCGACGTATGGCTCCAAGGTCTCCTGGCGTACAGCCTGTATTGTCTTTGCCATCTCAGCCTCTGTCGGATAAGTCTTACCGTCCTTCTCCTGAGCCATAATGAAAGCTACGAGATTTGCGTCTTTGTCGCTGATAAGCTCTTTCACATACATGTTAATAACATCAACGGTCACCATCGGGGCAAGCTGAAGCATGAGGTTATATTCATCTTCTACCGAAGGTATTGGCTCTTTCGAGAGATAATGGTCACGATAGCTGTCACCAAATTCCGAGTTCTTTATCTTATTACGATTGGTGTACCTCTTCTCTAACTGACTCATATACTCAGCCTTGGTACGGTCGAACTCCGTAGAGGTAAAACCAAACTTATATACGCGGAGAGCCTCACGGTAAAGAGCTGCCAATGCTTCCAGATCCTGACCTTCCTTAGCCATTCCCATTAACTGGAAAGCATCCTTTGTCTTAGAAAGAATATAGGTATCATCGCCACTTCCCGCTCCCGCGAAAGGACAATCAGGCTTTAAGACTGCCTCTTCCAGACGCTGGTTAAACATCATACCAATAAGCTCCTTAGCATACTGGTCTATAAGATAGTCTTGAGTGAGCTTGTCATTATCGTCTACGGCATCATGCTTCATGGCAATGCAGACGGTAGAAAACCTTTGCTCCTTGTCTTTCTCAAAAATCAAGATTGCCTCTGGATTATCAGCGACTGGCTCTGGAACCACTTGCGCGGCATTCTTAGGAACTTTCACGCCCTTCCACAGCTTTTTTATGTATGCCTCTACATGGTCTACGTCCACATCACCAACCACGATGATGGCTTGATTATCCGGACGATACCATTTCTTGTAATAGTCGCGCAAAGCCTTGTGTGGGAAATTGTCGACAATCTCCATAAGACCAATTGGCAGGCGATGACCGTATTTAGAACCTGGATACAAGCGTGGAAGTATTTTTTGATACATGCGCTGACCTGGTCCCTCGTTTAGCTGCCACTCCTGATGGATCACACCACGCTCCTTGTCGATTTCCTTACCGGCAAGCGTAAGACCGTTTGACCAGTCTTTCAGGATAAGGATACATGAGTCTATGGCTGTGGCGCGCTTTGTCGGGACATCACAGATACGATATACCGTCTGGTCTATACTGGTGTATGCATTCAGGTTACTACCAAACTCAACACCCAGCGAACGGGTGTATTCAAGAATTGTACTGTCAGGGAAGTGCTCTGATCCATTAAAAGCCATGTGCTCAAGGAAATGGGCGAGACCACGCTGGTCATCATTTTCCTGAATAGAGCCTACGCGTTGGGCAATATAAAAGTTTGCCTTATGCTCTGGCCACTCATTGTGACGGATATAATAAGTTAATCCGTTGTCAAGTTTACCGATTCTTACTTCTGGATCAACAGGAATCGCTGGCACCTGCATCTCTTGTGCCATGACAAGCCCTGAAACCAATAGCAGGACCGCCAAAAAAAGTTTTCTCAGTCTCATAATAATCTATTAGGTATTTAAATTTGGTGCAAAGGTACAAAATTTTGATTAAGTGGGAGCAAAGAAAGCTTGTTTTCTTTGCCGCTTTAGTGTTATTTCATATTTCTTGGGTGATGATTAAGAATCTCCTGCCTGAGAGTTGACGTGTCGATATGGGTATATATTTCAGTCGTACTAATAGACTCATGACCAAGCATTGACTGAATAGCACGCAAATCGGCACCACCTTCCAACAACGCCGTTGCAAACGAGTGGCGGAGGGTGTGTGGGGAGATGGTCTTTTTTATTCCGGCAGCCTGCGCATACCTCTTTATCATAATAAGAATCATAGTACGTGTGAGGTGACTTCCACGACGGTTCAGGAATACATAGTCCTGCTCGCCTGGCTTAATGGCCATCTTGTCACGGTCATCAAACCATTTCGACAACTCTTCCAGGGCTCTTTGTGATATAGGAACCAAACGCTCCTTGGAACCTTTTCCCATCACTCTCAGGAAGTGCTCTTCACTATAGATATTCGACAAACGCAAGCTGACGAGCTCTGACACCCGTAAGCCACAAGAGAACAACACCTCTATTATCGCCTTATTGCGCTGACCCTCCCACTTGCTTAGGTCTATGGCGTCCTCAAGCATGTCTACCTCCTCTGTTGAGAGAACCTCGGGCAGGTGGTCTGGCTGCCGTGGTGACTCTAACAACTCCGTCGGGTCTTCCTTAATATATCCGTCAATAGTCAAGAACCTGTAAAAAGAGCGGATCCCACTAAGAATACGGGCTTGCGACCGTGGACTGATGCCAATATCATATAGCGTAGCCGAGAAATGCTCCAAGTCTTCCAACTTGACATCAAGAACATCCTTACCTTCCCGACGCAGATAGTCAAGCAGCTTTTGCAAGTCACGTTGATAGGCATCGAGGGTGTTACCCGACATGTTGCGTTGCAGCTTCAGGTAACGCATATAGCTTTTAGTAATATCTTTACCACTATTCATTTTAAAGCTGTCCTATTTTTCTTCTCTTCTGAATCCTGACTTTCTATTTTGTCTGCAAAGATAATGTAAAATTTCTATTAAGCGAGAGTAAAAAAGAAATTTCTGACAAATCACTTTGCCGTATCAAGATTATTCCTTATTTTGCAGAAAATTGATAATAAACTTTATCGAAATAAGAATATTAACCAGATAAAACCAGAAGTAAGAAACAGACAGTACAGATGAAACAAGGGAGATGTTGTAAGGCACGAGGCTGCCGTCCTCCCAAAGGGATTAAACACAATTTATTACTAACACAAGAATTGTGCGTCGTTCCCATTCGTACTTTATAGATACTTGAGCTTTCTGCTCTTGTTCTCTCAACTCACGAAAACCGCCAAAATTCGTAACATGAGAGCAAGCAGTTCAGAAGGTTCACGCTGATAAGGCGTGAACTGTTCTTGCTTGTTTATGTTACATGGTCACTTGGCGGTTACCAGGAGTTGAGAATAAGCATCGGATGGTTACACGCCTTTTCTTATTTTTTGAAGCAAGCCAATGAAATTACGATTATTTAGTTTTCTATTACTGGCAGTGTCAGTACTGCCTTCTTTTGCCGATGACGCGAAGATTGTCTTTAAGCAGAAGACAGGAGGCGAGACAATAATTGAGCTGAAGCTGAATCCCGTCCTCACATTTACGAGTACCGACCTTGTGGTGACGAGTGATATCACAACCATCTCCATACCGCTCGATAATATTGATGGGTATGTGGTAAGCAACGAGACAAGTGGAATAAGCCAAGTGACAACAGCTCCTAAGTATACCAACGGACATGTCGTGTTCAATGGTCTTCGCCAAGGAGCGAGTGTCGCGGTACATACGATTGGCGGTAAGCTCGTCACACAGTTGCCGGCAGATGCCTCGGGCAATGTCGATGTAAGCCTTGACAGCCTTCCCAAGGGTATATATATCATCGGTACACCCGATAGCAGAATAAAGATTATCAACAAATAAAAACATCATTATCGATTATGAAAAGAGTCATTATATTGCTGGCACTTGCCAGTCTGTATCAAGTAACCGTATTCGGTCAGAAGAAGTATGAGATGGTCGTGGAGAAAACTGACGGAACGGAAACCGTATTCAACGTAGAGGATATCGCCCGTACTTATTTCCGTGAAAGAAGTGGTTCTGGCGGTGGAAGTTTTGATATTACATATTGTCCGGATGGCAATCACCCTCACATGATAGACCTTGGCTTGCCGAGCGGTACGAAGTGGGCTTGCTGTAATGTTGGTGCCACAACGCCAGAAAGCTATGGCGGATATTATGCCTGGGGCGAGACGGAAGAGAAAAGCGTGTATAACTGGAATACTTACCAGTATGGTTACTATAATTATGACGGTGACTATAGTCATTTGGTAAATATCGGCTCCGACATCGCCGGCACTGAGTATGACGTTGCCACTGCCAAGTGGGGCAGCGGTTGGTGCATGCCTTCGCATGCTCAGCAGGAGGAGCTTGTCAACAACACTACCTCAGAATGGACAACCGTCAACGGAATCTACGGTCGCAAGTTCACTGGTAGCAACGGTGGTACCGTCTTCCTTCCCGCCGCAGGCCTCCGCTGGGGTAGCGACCTCAACACCGTTGGCTCGATCGGCTACTACTGGTCGTCTTCGCTCAACGAGAGCTACACGAGCCACGCGTGGAGACTCGGCTTCTATTCGGGAGGCGTGCTCACCACGAACATCGGCAGCTACCGCGACCTCGGTCACTCCGTTCGCCCCGTCATCAGCATCAATAATACCAATGGCATAAACAAAGTAAAGGACGAGCAGGATTCTGACTCTCCGCGCTACAATCTCAAAGGTCAGAAAGTTGGCAAGGACTACAAGGGCGTGATTATTCAAAATGGGCGTAAATTCTTGTCCAAATAAAAGGATTTTATAATGCTCTCTCTTACCAAGTATAATATCCCCACATTCCTTCTTAGCGTAGTGGGGATATTAGTTTAAAAGTACGTCCTATATGCACGAACTTTCCCTCGGTCGGTCGGATTTTGTAAATCCGACCGACCGAGAGAACCCGAACGAGCGTTTGCTAAAAACTAATTTTTAAAAAACGTTTTGCGTCACACGTCCCAGCGTCCCAGCGTCCCATTAAGGTACTTCCATAATAGCAAAAATAGAGGGAGTAGAATTTTACTATATATAATATATATTATATATAGTAACCTTATAATCTGCCATAATCCCCCTATCCTGCACCTGCTTAATGGGACGATGGGACGATGGGACGCTGGGACGTGTGGCGCAAAGTATACGCATAAATCTTGCAAATAGCATATGTGTCATCTACGGAGGGTAGAAGTGACATCTAAAAGGCGTAGATGTGTCGTTTACGTTTTCAGATGTGACTGTAGCTGCTATTGCTATAGTCGTGTGACGCACGTGTGACAGGTTTCTTTCAGTCGCCATTGCTTTTCCCTTCGGCCAGCGAACGTTGTTTCCCGAGCAGAGCTCGCCTACCCGTAGCCTTTCGCTTGGTGAAAGCGTACTAAAGAAACGATTTTCTGTATTTCAGCATTACAAATGCCTATACTCGATGTGGTCGGATTACAAATCCAACCAAGCGACGGAGAGATCCTCGTGTCAAGCACGAGGATGAGGAAAGCATGAGGACGAGGATGGAACGATAAAACTCACCCCTCATCCCGCACAACCCATTCCCTCATCCCGCACTTGATGCGGGACCTCCTCTAAACTCTGCCCCAAAGTGTGACGCGTGACGCAAATTTACATTTTTCTAAAACTGGTTTTTAGCAGATTGCTCCTTAACAAATAATTGATTAGGAAGTTTGGAAGTACAAAATAATGTTTGTATATTTGCACACAAATATATTGTATAACAATGTTAGTACTTCAAGATTGCATTAATAAACTGGTTACTTTTAAGCAAACCTTTGGCAAACAGTTTGGCATTACGAAACTCGGTATTTTCGGCTATGTAGCAAGGCAAGAGAATACTGAGGAAAGTGACATTGACATCGTTGTAGAGAAAACAGAATAATATTAATATGAAAATTCAGATTATCAACGGACCGAACCTTAACCTATTGGGGAAACGTGAGCCAGGTATTTACGGATCATCATCATTCGAAGAATACCTGCCTAAGCTTAAGGAGCTGTTCCCGAAGGTACAGATAGACTACTTTCAAAGTAATGTCGAAGGCGAGCTTATAAACAAGATGCAGGAAGTGGGGTTCGAATATGACGGTATCGTACTGAACGCCGGAGCCTACACCCATACGAGTGTAGCGTTGCAAGACTGTATCCGCTCACTAAAAGCACCCGTTGTAGAAGTGCATATCTCCAATGTACACCAAAGAGAAGAGTTCCGTCATCATTCCTTTATCTCCGCAGCCTGCGTTGGTGTGATTTGCGGGTTCGGGCTTAACAGTTACAGGCTTGCAATAGAAGGACTAATCAACAATGATTAGCCAAACCCAACAGACCATTATAGATGAACTGGGAGTTAGAGGAATATATTCTACAACATATAGAACCCGAGCCAGATTATCTTTATAATCTCTGGCGTGCGACTAATGTACACATGCTTCACGGACGAATGGCAAGCGGTCACCTACAAGGCAGGCTGCTTAAAATGCTTGTAACTATGATCCGTCCGAGGAACATCCTTGAGGTCGGCACCTTCAGCGGATATAGCGCAATATGTCTTGCCGAAGGACTCGAGGAGGGAGGAAAAGTATATACTTTCGAGATAAATGACGAGCAAGAAGACTTCACCCGTCCGTGGATAGAGCAGTCACCTGTAGCAGAGAAAATAGATTTCCGCATTGGGGATGCCATACAGGAAGCACCAAAGCTTGGCATCACCTTTGACATGGCCTTCATTGACGGTGACAAACGTACATACGTGGAGACATACGAGATGGTGATTCCCATCTTACGCCATGGCGGTTTTATCCTCGCCGATAACACACTATGGGATGGTCACGTCACAGACGTCTCTTATGACAAGGACAAACAGACACAAGGTGTACGGCAATTTAATGACCATATAAAGCATGACGCCCGTGTGGAACAGGTTATACTTCCCATACGCGACGGACTGACAATAATTCGTAAGAAGTAAGAGGAAAGAACTTTTACTTCCTTCCAAAGTCAGCAGGAATCTCACCCCATTTCGATGTTTCCCACTTAACAATAGGAACCTCGATGGTATGCCCTCGAAGCCATGTCTCCGCACGTGCAAGGATATTGAAGAGCTCAGCGGTCTTGGCATTACGCTCTAATTTAGTCTTGCATTGCTTCTTCTTTACCCACAAAATGGCATTATACGAGTCACTGTAGATTACCTTGTTGCGAATACCCATCTTATCCATTAGAGCCAAGGCATGCACAATTGCCAGGAACTCACCTATATTATTAGTGCCATGCAATGGTCCAAAATGAAAGACCTGCGCTCCTGTTGCCAAGTCTATACAACGATATTCCATTGGACCAGGATTGCCAGAGCAGGCAGCGTCTACCGCCCATGCGTCTGCCCTCACCTCTAAAGGTAAGGGCAGCACGGTATCGTTACGATAATCTGGTGGATTCGCCACCATGTCTGTCTTTGTCATGTGCCTTAGGTTTCGCTCGGCAAAGATAAGAAAAAAAAGTCATACATCATCTGGCGAACCACCATTATTTTAAAGAATTCAGAGAGAAAGAGGCACTACAAGCTTAAAAACGATATTACGTCCCATATTGAATACACCTCTCTCATTTGTCACCAGGTTCATATCAGTATACTTCAGTCGGCTGAGATGGCTCTGATAAACACGGTCGAAGAGATTGTTGGCTGTAATAAAGAGCGATGCGAGATGCTTGCCACGATATCTGAAATCCGTTCCAGCAGAGAGATGGAACAAAGTATATGACGGTGTTGCCGTCTCCGTCTCTTCTGCCATATAGTAATGATCCTGTCTTAGGTGACACTCCATATTTAAGGCAACATAAGAGTTGTCAAGCCATCGTCCATCGTGAGTCAGCTCATACTTCACCTCAGAAGTCCATCGGGGAGCGGGAGTGAATGGAAGGTATTTGGTCTCACGTGGTTGATGAAGCTGTATGGCGTCGACCATGCAGAATGTATTACCAAAATGCAGACTATGGAAAGGATGGACATCTACCGAAGCCTCAAACCCCATCAGGCGGGCGTCACCCGACGCATAGCGATAGGTAGAATGCTCTGAATCAAAAACCTCATCTGTACGGTGTGTATAGATATAGTTGTCAATACGATTGGCGAAGAGAGCGACTTGTGCTGACACATACTTTGATGTGAAATCTGCTCCAAGATCTGCCTGCCAGCTTTGCTCAGCTTTAAGGTCATGATTGCCTATCTCATAACGCACGGTGCCTTCATGAACACCATTAGATCCCAGTTCACTCATGTTAGGAGCCCGGAATCCTCTTGAGACATTTGCCCTGAGATTGAGCTGTTCGGTAACATTAAACACTGTTCCAATGCTACCGGAAAGTCCATTAAAATTACGTTTGAAATCCTCAAAACGAAGCTCGTCATCATCTATCAAGCCTTCGCTATGCAGATGGCGGTGGTCTACCCTAAGACCTCCCGTAACATGCCACCGCCCCCATTGCCGGCTGGCTGTGGTAAAGAAACCTATATCGGTGAGCTTATAGGCAGGAATAAGGAACTCTTCACCTTTGTTCAGTGATTGCTGATACATACCTCCTATGCCGGCGGCAATTTTCCAACCACTATCTGTGTCAAGAAGATAGCGTACATCATAGTTTAAGGTGTGCAGCTTAAAGTAAAGTCCATATTCATCGAAGCTCTCCTCAAATTCCTGACGCTGATTTTGCTGGTAGCCGAAGAGAGCCTTCAAGCGCCCCTTACCAAGGTATACAGTATTGTCTAACACAGCCTTGTAATGATATACCTGCTGAAAAGGAAGGGTCTTGCCATAGGTCTTCTTATTGTCTGTCGTAAACTCCAACTCGCCTGTCTCCTCATCTCGTTCTCCTTCTATGATACCTGGCGTAATATGGTAGTACCCCAATGTAAGGCGAGAATAACCCCACGAACGGTTTATTCCCATCATTGCACGGGCTGCCTGCTCACGAAATTGCGAGCCAGGAACGAAACCGTCACGTTTGTTTTGATAGGCGTGTGCCATCTTCTGACTCCAACGGGCATCCCAAACGAATCCATTCTTATTACCCGCATAGTCAACGGAATAGTCAAAAAGACCATTGTTGGTCTGGTATTCAGATGTTATTTGTGCCCTCATCTGTCCTAATGGCAAGATTGGCTGAGGATGGAAGATGAGTACTCCCGCCATGGCATCTGAGCCATACATCAGACTTGCCGGACCTTTTAGTATCTCGACAGATCCAACCGACTGCCCATCAATCTCAATACCATGCTCATCTCCCCACTGCTGTCCTTCCTGGCGTATGCCGTCATGGACAACAGCCACACGGTTATATCCGAGTCCACGAATGACAGGTTTCGAGATTCCACCTCCTGTTGTTATCTGAGACACACCGGGTTGGCGGGCTATGGCATCTATAATATTTGTGGAGACAGAAGACTGGAGCTCGCGTAAAGACACGACACTGACTGGAGCAGGGGTGTCTTTTATCTTACTCGCTCCCGTGAGTCCTGTCACCATTACTTCATTCAATTTCAGGTGCTGATAGAACATATCTGTACTATCAGCATGGTTTTGTGCCACTGCTGTCTGTATAACACACGACAGCAACAGGCATGCTATATTCTTTTTCATGCGAATCGCTTTATATGGTAAATAATAATAAAATAGATTACAACCCTTAAAGACATAGAGCCTTTAAGGAACAAACTTACCATAAAAACGGAGGAGCACGCGGACTGATTGTGTCCCAAGCTAATCCAGCAAGGACAGATGAGCCGCTAATAGCGACTGAGAATTTGCAGACTACAGGGGCTATTAATACAAGTGTCGCTACTGCCAAATAAGGAGTACTTACAAACTGGCACAACAAACAATCGTGTATAGGCAGCTCGGCTGTAGTAAGGTGCCCGTTATGCGGCTGATGATGGACACACTGATAACAGCTCCCCTCCGCCTCACGCACACTACCATGTACGTGGAAGAAAGAAAGGAACAGCATGGGTACAATAATCATGAGTTGTACCCAAGCCGACAACTGCCTTTTCCTATAAACCTGCATCTGCAAAGAGATGATATATTACATTCTTTCCGGAACCTCAATACCAAGCAGGCTCATGCCGTTCCTGATGGTCTTGGCAACATTCCGCGCCAAAACCAGACGGACGACTTTCTCCGCCTCGGTATCTGCTCCCAGAATACTATAGTCATGATAGAACTGGTTAAACTGCTTCGTCAGCTCATAACAGTAATTGGCTATGCCACTCGGAGAATAGTCCTTCCCTGCTTGTTCCACGACAGCAGCAAACTCATTGAGCTTCTGTATCAGCTCTATCTCTTTCTCGTTCACCGGCGCATCAACAGGAAGCTTCTCTGGAATTATTATATTCTGTGCCTCTGCCTTACGTAAGATGGAACGTATACGCGCGTGCGTATATTGAATGAACGGTCCGGTATTCCCATTGAAATCAATAGATTCCTCGGGGTTGAAAAGCATATTCTTGCGGGCGTCTACTTTTAGAATAAAGTATTTTAGAGCTCCCATGCCTACAATACGTGCTATCTCGTTCTTCTCTTCTTCAGTGATACCTTCCAGCTTGTTTACTTTGTCTTCGCTCAGCTGCTTGGCATTTTCAACCATCGACGCTATGAGGTCATCGGCATCGACAACAGTTCCCTCACGGCTCTTCATCTTACCATTAGGCAACTCGACCATTCCGTAGGAGAAGTGCACAAGTTCCTTTCCCCACTTGAATCCAAGACGGTCGAGAAGTATAGACAAAACCTGGAAGTGATAGTTCTGCTCGTTACCTACGACATAGATCATCTTATCAATAGGATAGTCCTTGAAGCGCATGTCGGCGGTACCGATGTCCTGTGTCATATAGACACTGGTTCCGTCACTACGTAACAAAAGCTTCTGGTCGAGTCCTTCATTGGTGAGGTCTGCCCACACACTGTTATCCTCTTTTCGGAAGAAAAGACCTTTATCCAATCCCTCTTCTACCTTCTTCTTTCCTTCAAGATAGGTGTTCGACTCGTAATATATCTTGTCGAAAGAGACACCTAACGCACGATATGTCTCATCGAAACCGGCATACACCCAGTCGTTCATCTTTTTCCATAACGCGCGAACCTCAGGATCATTGTTTTCCCAACGCACAAGCATATCATGAGCCTCAACAATCAGCGGAGCCTCTTGCTTTGCACGCTCCTCAGCTTTCTCAGGGTCAAGACCTTCCGCCTCAAACTTGGCTTTTAGTTCTTTTACCTCCTCACGATAATGCTTGTCGAATGCAACGTAATAGTCTCCGATAAGATGGTCTCCCTTCTTTCCTGTACTCTCTGGAGTCTCTCCATTACCCCATTTCTGCCATGCGAGCATTGACTTGCAGATGTGAATGCCGCGGTCATTAACGATATTGGTCTTTACCACTTTGTTACCGTTAGCTTCCATTATCTGCGCCAATGACCATCCTAACAAGTTGTTGCGTACATGCCCAAGATGAAGTGGCTTGTTGGTGTTTGGCGATGAATACTCAATCATCACAAGCGGAGAGCCGTCGCTTTGTGCTTTATAACCCCATTTTGGGTCTGCGTCAATATCCTTTAGCAGCTCAATCCATGCGGCAGGTGATATAACAAGGTTTAGAAATCCCTTGACAACATTGTAATCAGCAATCGCAGGACAGTTTTCTTTAAGATATTCGCCAATATCCTGCGCTGTATCTTCTGGTTTTTTCTTTGAAACCTTCAGTAGTGGAAATACCACAAGTGTAAGGTTTCCCTCAAAGTCGCTTCTGGTTTTTTGTATTGCCACCATCTTCTCATGGACATCTTGTCCATAGAGTGACTTAACTGCGGAGATTACTCCATTTATTATCTGAGTTTCTATGTTCATATTTATTTTTTGTTTCTTTATCCCACCTGGCTTCCAGGCTTAACATCCTTTGTTGTTGTTACCACACTGAGGCTATCATCAAAGTCAACGGCAGACAGAATCATACCTTGGCTCTCTATTCCCATCATCTTGCGTGAGGCAAAATTGGCGACAAAGAGAATCCTCTTGCCTACTAATTCCTCTGGGTTCTCATAGAATGCGGCTATGCCACTGAGAATGGTACGGTCTGTTCCTGTTCCGTCATCAATCGTAAACTGCAACAGCTTCTTGGATTTCTTTACTTTCTCACATGCTTTGACAAGCCCTACTCTAATATCGAGCTTCTCGAAGTCATCAAAAGAGACAATATCCTTAATAGGCGCAGCTTTATGTGCTGCCGCATCATTGGCTTTCTTTGTTGCCTCTAATTTGTCAAGCTGCTTTTGAATGACGTCATCTTCGATCTTCTCAAACAACAAAGCAGGCTCTGCCAGCTTGTGACCTGATTCCAAGATGTCAGTGCTACCAAGCTGCTCCCATGAGAAACTTTCTATATTCAGCATCTCACGCAATCTCTTTGAAGAGAACGGAAGGAATGGCTCAAAGGCAATAGCGAGATTAGCCGTCAGCTGAAGACAAATATTCAGAATCGTCTCGCAACGCTGCGGGTCGTTCTTCCATACCTTCCACGGCTCACATTCTGTGATATAACGGTTACCTATACGCGCAAGGTTCATTGCCTCAAATTGTGCCTCGCGGAACTTAAACTGCTCAAGCAATGCCTCTACTTTTGCCTTTACATCCTTAAACTCGTCGAGAGCTTGTCTGTCAACATCGTTGAAATCACCACATGGAGGAACCACACCACCCCAGTATTTCTTTGTAAGCTGAAGGGCACGATTCACAAAATTACCATAGATTGCCACAAGCTCCGAGTTGTTACGTTCCTGGAAGTCCTTCCACGTGAAATTATTATCTTTGGTCTCAGGCGCATTAGCGGTAAGAACATAGCGTAATACATCTTGCTTACCCGGCATATCCTCCAGATACTCATGAAGCCATACAGCCCAGTTACGCGATGTGGAGATCTTGTCGTTCTCCAAATTAAGGAACTCATTGGCAGGCACATTGTCTGGCATTATATACTTACCATGTGCACGCATCATTACCGGGAAGATAATACAATGGAACACGATGTTGTCCTTGCCTATGAAGTGTACGAGACGGGTATCCTCATCCTGCCACCACTGTTCCCAGCTGCCCCATTTCTCCGGCTCACGCTCGCAAAGCTCTTTTGTGTTAGACACATAGCCGATTGGAGCATCAAACCAAACATACAGGACTTTTCCTTCGGCTCCCTCTACCGGCACCGGTATTCCCCAGTCAAGGTCACGTGTCATGGCACGAGGCTGCAAGTCCATATCAAGCCAGCTCTTACACTGACCATATACATTCGGACGCCATTCCTTATGCTCTTCGAGTATCCACTTTTTCAACCATTCCTGATATTCATTAAGTGGCAAGTACCAGTTCTTGGTCTCTTTCAATACCGGGGTTGAGCCACTGATTGTTGATTTTGGATTGATAAGCTCAGTGGGTGAAAGGTCACGTCCACACTTCTCACACTGGTCACCGTATGCGTTCTCGTTATGGCAATGAGGACATTCACCTGTCACATAACGGTCTGCAAGGAATTGTTTTGCCTCCTCATCATAGAGCTGAGTGGTGGTCTCTTCTGTCAGCTTACCCTCATCATAGAGCTTACGGAACCATTCTGCGGCAAACTTATGGTGCGTCTCACTTGTGGTACGACTATAGATATCGAAGGATATGCCAAACTCCTCAAAGCTTTTCTTTATCATCGAATGATAGCGGTCCACAACATCTTGAGGTGTGATACCTTCCTTACGAGCTCGTATGGTAATAGGCACTCCATGTTCGTCAGAGCCTCCGATAAACATAACATCCTTTTTCTTCAACCTTAAATACCTGACATAGATATCTGCCGGCACATACACACCCGCCAGATGCCCGATATGTACGCCACCATTGGCATACGGCAGCGCAGATGTCACCGTAATGCGCTTGAATGATTTATTCTCCATGATTACCTTTATTTCTTTTTCGGATGCAAAGGTACAATTAAGTGAGCACAATACAAAATAAAAATTATTTTTTATTTTTATTACTTTCCCTTGTTTTGCAGACAGTGACCGTTGGTTGTCGAACTTAAGTACCTTCTGTGAAGGTACGAAAAATCTGAGTAAGCGAATGCAAAGGAATCGCATTCTATTCCAAAGCGACTTTGATAAATATCTAGGCGAGTTGCCTTTTGATGGCGAATAAATGGTTATCCATTGACTCTTGGTGACGGTTAAGCTATTGCATGCATTTGTCACAGAGATATTTTTGTATACCAAATCTCCCATGTCCCTTTGCATCTTTCATGAAACACTTCGGATCGTCATTAGGACAATGTCCGCTCCCATAGAAAGTATGGACAAACTCATGCAGGATCGGCTTCCAATAATCTGATTTCTTCTCCAACCGCTTGTCGGATGCTATACACACCTGTCCCCGTCTCATACTAAGACCGACGATTCCGTAGTCCTTCACCCCGTGAGCATCCACACAGATGTCCTTATGGGTCAGCCCAATGATTATCTCAGAGCTTTTCAAATTCTTTCTCTCCGACTTTAATATCGTCATGGCTCTATACCTGTTACGCTCTGGAATAAAACCTTCTTTGGGAAGACTTTTAGGGGTTAACACTTTGAATTTCCACTCCCCATACAACCATTGTTCAAACTCTTCCCTAAGCTTTGGAACCAGTTTTTCCGCCTCAGCCTTAGTAAAGTCATCATAAGGCTGAAGATAGATGACTGCATGTGGACAAAGACATTCTTCTTCCTCCACTTGTACTTCTACTTGCGCTTCATTTTTGCCAGTACACGCACAAATGATAATCAAAAGCAACAAACACCCCCCAAGGGATAATAAACATTTCTTCATAACGGTGCAAAGGTATTTAAAAAACTTCCACTAACAAACTATTACCCGTTTTTTTGTACGAAACACCGCTTTTGTTATATGAAATTTATTTTATAGATGTCACTCCTACCCTGCGTAGAGAAGACATCGCGCAATAAGGAAGAGCTTGTAGAAAGTGAACAAAGCTAAAAATGATGCACATTCTGCTATTCTTTCGATAAAATATATGTAAATTTGCCGAAAACGAGCGAATAATTGAAGACCTATCCACTATTGCAATCACAGTTGGGGGTACTCCTTTCTTGTGTGTCCTCACCGCTTTCGACAAGTTACAACTTGCCGACAATGGTACAATTCCCCAAAGGTTTGGGAGCAAACAGACTTGAGGATGCCATAAAGCGAGTGATTGCGCGCCGTCCGGTTTTGAAGACACGCTTCGTTAAAGAGGAAAATGGCAACATAAGACAATACGTTGACGAAAGCATTGATATTCCAATAGTAAAGCATACATCTACCGAGAGTAAAGCATTGCTTTACGTTCAACAATTCGTACGTCCGTTCCCACTCTTTTCAGGTCAGCCGCTTTGCCGTTTTGAGATAATTGAGACCGAACAATGGATTTATCTTTTGGCAGACTTCCACCATACTATTGCCGACGGAATCACCTTAGCCCAACTTTTCTGGAACGAGGATTTACCGGAGTGTCTGAAAAGCTCTGATGAACTTAAAGATCCCGAGAAAAACGGAAGACCCAGAATATATAACGAATCCGTAAAGCCCGCTCCTACCCCGGCAATGTATCTCCATGCCCTTGAGGAACAAGCATCTTTCAAGACCCCCGCATACCACAAGGCGGCAACTTACTACCAAGAAAGGTTCAAGGACGTTGAGTTCACACGATTATCAACAAACGTCGCAAACCCTAAAGGAACGATCATAAGAGAATCAGCATACTTGCCAAGTAACGATATCGACCAATGGTGCGATGAAAACGGTGTCAGTCCTAATCTCTTACTGATGGCAGCCTTCACCCTCGCTTTGTCAAGACTAAGCCGGCAACAGCAAGTGGCATATCTTACACTTAACCACGGGAGAACATCAAAACACCTTCGGAACGCATACGGTATGTTTGTGAAATCGGTTCCTGTCGCCATCAGCGTAGACGAGAGTCTTTCGGCAATAAGCTTCATTCGCTCATTCAGAAAAGAGCTTATCACCACCATACGTTACAGCGTCTACCCTATCACACACTTATGCCGGAGTTTGCAGGTGGCGCCACACATAACCTTTGCTTTCCAGGGACCATCAATTCATGAGGTGGTAACATTGGAAGGACAGTCCCTTTCCGGAAGTCAGCTTTTTAACGTTGACGGGAACCAAAAACTCCTTACCGGCTCCAACGACCTTAGCTGCCTAATATACCAAAACGACGGGGTATATGAGATTCGCACAGAGTCAAGTGAAAAGCTAAACAACCATAGCCAACTGAAGCTCGTGGCACAAGCGGTTAAGAATTGCGCCTTAAGAATGATGGAAGACGGCGAAAGGATCTTGGCAGACATCGGACTGCTAAGTGATGACGAACAACAACATATTATCTCACTCTCACAAGGAGAACGGCTTGAATACAACAAACGGCAAACATTCATAGATTTATTTTTACGACAAGCCGCACTCACACCAAAAGCTACTGCTGTCGTCGATGAGCAAGGAGCGTTATCATACGCTGAACTCGATGCTTTATCTGCCGACATTGCCCGTCAACTAATAGCCAAAGGACTCAAACCAAACCAGTTTGTCGGCATCATGACTTTCCGCAACAAGGAGTTTGTAGCCGCAGCCATTGCCGTAGAGCGTGTCGGTGGGGCTTATCTGCCATTGGATCACGAATTACCAAAGGAGCGTCTGCAATGGATTATCAAAGATGCTGGTATCAAGATTGTTATCTCCGAAAACGTCGAGAGCTATGAAAGCTCCATTTCTTCCATATTATCTGGAATAGACAGGATTTCTGGAATATCAAGAATATCCGCATCACTCACTCATAACAAGCTTGACTCCACTATAAACATAGCCACACCATCCTCCTTAGCATACATGATATACACCTCCGGGACGACAGGACAGCCGAAAGGTGTTGTCATCTCACACAGTGCTAAACTTAATCTCATACACTTCATCACAAAACAATGGCAACTTACTGACAAGAGCCGCATTGCCTGTCACTCCTCCTTTGCATTCGACGCGTCGGTAGAGGATCTGTTCCCTGTTCTCACTGTTGGAGGAACGCTCTATATCGTACCAGAGAATATAAGGAAAGACATGCGTCAACTACATGCATACCTCTGGAAAAACCAAATTACCGGAGGATGCTACACAACTACCTTTGGTGTTATGCTGGCTCAATATGGCGAACTACCAGTAAAATACTTATGCCTTGGAGGAGAACAGCTTAACACTCAGCTTGTCGCCCCTTATCACATCTTCAACACCTATGGTCCTACAGAGTTTACCGTTGATGCGACATTCCATGAGTTGAGATGTGAACCGATTGATGATTCCAACTCTATCGGACGACCACTATATAACCTTGCGGCATACGTGGTTGACCGACAGGGACATCTTTTGCCACAAGGTGCCATTGGCGAGCTTTGGCTGTCTGGACGTCAGATAGCTGAGGGGTATTGGAATCAGCCGCAGCTCACCTCTGAGAAATTCACACAATGCCGCTTTGCAAAAGGAAAGGTCTATCACACAGGTGACTTGGTTCGCTGGAACCAAGACGGTTTGCTTGAGTTTATTGGCAGGACTGATTCACAAATAAAACTGAGAGGGTATAGAATAGAATTAGGAGAGATTGAGCAAGCGATTATGAAGACAGAAGGCATACTCGCTTGCAAAGTCGTTTTACGGAAGCCTGATAAAAGATTGTCCGAGGAACACCTGACAGCATACTATACCGCACATAAGGAGATACAAGACAAAGAGTTTAAGGAATTATTAAAATCATCATTGCCTTCATACATGATCCCATCGCTATTTGTAAGAATAGATAAGATGCCACTTACTAATAACGGGAAAACCGATTTGTCAAGACTGCCAATACCATCCCTCTCCTCAAAACGCTGTCTCACTCCACCGACAAACGATAACGAGACACTACTTTGTAACCTCTTTGCTGAGGTTTTAGGAATAGAGTCTGTCGCCACAGACGACAGACTCCCGTCGCGGCGGGAGTCTGTAGGCATCAACGATGATTTCTTTGAGTTGGGTGGTTCTTCTATTGCCATCGTAAGACTCATGACTGAACTGGAAAAGCATGGTAAAAGGATTTCCTATGGTGATGTCTTCCAAGCCTCAACGCCAAAGGCACTATCCTTGATGCTCAAAGCCTCCCATTCACCAGAAGGGAGAGCAATGGGAGATCCCCGTGTCAAGCACGAGGATGAGGAAAGGGGCAAGCACAAGGATGAGGGAAATGGGGCTTCTCTCCCTTCAGGGGATTGCGGGGCTGTCTCTGCCTTCCTTGACAAACCAATGCTATTGACTGGCGCGACAGGTTTTCTCGGCATTCATATACTATGGGAACTCCTTCATAAGAACACCGGGAAAATATATTGTCTTATTCGCAATAAGAACGGAAAAGATGGGGCAAGCAGACTTCGTGAGCGCATGCAATACTATTTTAATACAAACGGAGAAGAGTATTCCGACCGTATAGTCATTGTCAACGGTTCTTTGCCCTGTTTTAACGTTGGCGGGAATCAAAAACTTCTTAACGTTAGCTCCGTCTCCACGGTCATTCATTGTGCCGCAGACACTCGTTTCTTTGCAAAGGGTACAGAGATAGAAGACAACAACATATCAGGGACACAGGACATTATCGCATTCTGCCTTCAGACTGGAGCACGTTTAATCCACATCTCCACCTCCAGCATTACGTTGAAAGACACATATACCAATCCTTATATATACTCAAAGTATATGGCGGAGCAAGCTGTCTTAAAGGAGATGAATACCGGCAGACTGCAAGCAAAAATCATGCGAGTTGGTAACCTCTCGCCACGCAGTACAGACGGGAAGGTCCAGATAAACATACAAGACAATGGCTTTTGGGGAATAATACAGTTGTTCAGGACGATTGGCGCTTATCCACAAGACATTGCCGACATTCCAGTAGAACTCTCTCAAGTCGACAAAGTGGCAAAGGCGATATTACTCCTTGCCACCACCCCACAGGAATACAATCTGTTCTATCCTATTACGCCAAAGACTCAAAAATTCTGTGACGTTATCACAGAGGATACAGATAGCGCACACCCTATTACCGCCATCGACTACAATAGATTTATAGAACTTGTCAGACATCAATCAAACCATGATAAAACATTCGACTTGCTCGTATCACAGATGGAAGCATATATTGCCATGCTCAACACAATGCCAATATCGAATATTAAGCATATAAAGCAACCGGTGGAGGAAATACAGAACACTCTGCATATCCTCCACCAGCTTGGTATGGATTGGTAGTCTATCCTACCCTATTGTTATCTGATGACAACCTTTGCGCAACGGCTCTGACCCTTATATGACAGGCGAACAACATAGACACCTGGGCGTAAGTCGCTGTTGAGAGGCATACTATACTCAGCATTACCTGACGCCAACATGTCTGCGACTACTCCTGCCTTTGTTCCCTGTGGCATAAGGATGTCAACTTGTGCGCGACCGTTCTCCGGAACACTGAACACGACATTACCGTTCTTGACACTCAATGACAGATTAGCGTCTTTGGTGAGCAACATCTGTGCGCCAGTGGTACCCTGACCCTCATACTCGTATGGACCGAGGTCACGAGCGTCACCATAAATCGGCATCCAAGTGAACGGGAACTCTTCCTGCATCTCACTCCTCATGTCGAGACCCCTGTCAATGAGCATAGAAGAAGACTTCAAACGAGCGAAGCGTGGAGGCAGTGTGCCGTCAGCATAACGCGGAGCCTTAGCGTCTTCCTCTGTAAGGCTTATATAGTCATCTGCTGAGAAGCCTGCTGTCAACGCATTGTTCTTCCATGCGTTCTTCGGGTCAACAAGTAAGGCATTATTACTGTCAGTAAACTGTCCTTTTATCTCTATGCGGCCAAAACATACATTATTATAGAATGAGAATTTGTCTGCTCCGTCGCAATCCTCAAACATATAATCATAGCCATTACCGAAGGCAAGACAGTTCACGAGCTTCACACCACCCTTATGGCTGTTCTCGTCAAATCCTTTCACAGAACCTGTCTTATTGTTATTGAAAGACACGCATCGCCAAGCCTCGTGGATACCCTTTGAAGAGCCACCGGTACCGTTACCGCCAAGTTTAATACCATTACCATTACCCTGGAACGAACCGCTGGCTTGTACCCATCCAAAGAGAGATGCACGACCAGAGCCCCATGCCCAGCATTCGATAAGCTTAACACTATAGTCTGTCTCATAGAGGTCCCATGCATCGTCGGCATTGTCCCATGCGCGGCAGCGTATGAAGCGGTTGCCGATACCATTGTGCATCTTGCAGGCGAAGCCATCTGCATCACTGCCGTAGTTATCAGAGTCACAGTTCAGGTATGAGTCACAGTCTATGACGTCGTTGTAGGCACAATAGCTACCGTCGTTACTGCTGACACCTGGGTGAGTATCACTGAAACTATGTCCGAAGCCGAGCTGCAAACCCGTATCATCGTTATAGCTGAAAGTACATCTTTCTATAATATTATGAGATCCTTCCAGTTTAATACCGTTATCTCCTGCCTCAGTGATATGTAAGCCATAGATATGCCAGTAGTCTCCTTCGAGCAGTATACCTCTCACGCTCACCTTCTTCGGCTGATCCCTAAAGTTAAGTACCGGGAACTCTCCTGGGAATGTCTTGATGGTAAACCACGCGTCTGGTGTTCCTTTCTTGGTAATACGTACGGTAGTCTTACTGCCATCTTTCATCATCGTAGGGTAATAAGTGCCGCCACGTACATAGATGGTATCGCCAGGCTGTGCCTTGTCAACAGCAGCCTGCAGGTTATATAACGGGTTCTCCCAAGAGCCGTCACCACTGTCGTCTTGTGCCCATGGAGCGACATAGATGCAGTGCTCCACGCTATGCGGACCGTCCCATGGAATCTCTGGCTGTGGGTCTGGGTTGGTTGGTCCGTCATCACCTTCACCTCCGCCTCCTCCGCTAACGGAGTTGAGCGTTATTGAGATATCATCCAAATAGATGGTAGCGTCCTGAGCCGTGAAACGGATAAGCACCTCTGTATCTTCCTCAGCCGAGTTGGCATTGTAGGAGCTCATACCGTATGGAGTAGATGACGATACAGTAGACGTGCCAATCTCTGTCCATGTCTGTCCACCGTCCAAAGACTTCTCCACAAGAAGTTTCTTGCCACTTCCAGAGGCTCTGTGGTTAAATGATATATTACCTGGTTGGCAGAGCACAGGTGTAATAAGATATGCACCGGCTTTACTCATGGTGGCACGCATGCTGTTGTTGTCTTTCTTTCCATAGACACCACTTATGATCCAGTCGCCGGAAGAAAGCGTCACCGTAGTCTCAGCTGATGGCGCTGATGTTGGCAATCCTGTCTCAAAGTCTTCTTTGAGATTTGCTGCTGAAACGCTAACGACTACGAGCAGCAACAGGATGGTTGAATAAATTTTTCTCATTGCTATTTTACCTTAAATATTTTTCAGATGGCTCTGAGGACTGAATCCTCAGAGCACACTTTTATTAATTCAGCTTCTGTCCAACAGAGTTGTAAAGCACACCATTCTTGAGTATAACGAGCTGACCGTCTTTGAAGAACTTCACAACCTTACCAGTCTTCTCGGCTGCCGCATTAATGCCGCTGATACCTGTCGTACCATTATCTGGAACGCGGATATACATGTCATACAAGCGAACCTCACCACCTGAGTTGTTGTTGAGCAGGGAGATCTTTCTGATATTAAGAGCCTTGTCTGTAAGACCTGCGTTCTCAAGGACATCCCAGTTGCAATATGTTCCCTTGCTCATCTTGGCAACGCTGGCTGAACCAGTTGTACCGTCGGCAAGAGTATAGTCGATCTTGAAGGTACGACCACCAGTGATATGGAGGTTTACGAGCAGCTGCAGCACACCCTCGCTGAAGTTCCACTGTATGCCACCGCTGTTACGTCCCATTACGAATGCGCCTTGAGTACAACCGCCAGGGATGCTACCGTCGCTCTCTTTATATTCCGGATCGATGCGTGAAGGATAGCTTGCGTCACCTGTTATCACCTCAATAACATTCTGGAGGTCAGCTGGAAGGTTGTCCTGAGCATCCTGGAAGTGATACCAGTCGCCTGTAAGCACCTTGAATGGCATTACTATAGTGATGATACCTGTTGTGGTAATGTCCTTCGGACCACCTGTAACCGTAACGGTGAAGGTGCAGCTCTGCTCTGGTGTTCCAGAGATAGTAATCAAGTTGCCTTGTACATTGTAGGTCAAGCCAGGGGCAAGGTTGGTAACAGTGCAACCTGTTGCGGCGCCACCCATCTCATAGACAATATCCTCAATGGAGTTGCCGGATATAATCTCCTGGACGGAGTTGCCAGAGATACATGCCAGTGTGGCTTTCTCTGGGACAACGATATCGGCTGGTACACCGTCAAGCTCGAAAGCTCCAAAGTCTGGCGCAGCGTCATTATAAGGTATATAAAGGTCATCTGCAACGATAAGCTCCAGGTTTGCCTGTGCTGCTACATTAGATGGAATGTGTCTTTCCGGGGTAAAGCCTACAATAGGTGTTCCCTTGTCTTTGAAGACACTGTTCTCCTTCAAGCGTGCGAAGTTGTTCTTTGGCAGAGAGCCGTCAGCCTCACGCGGTGCCATGAAGTCACTGACGCTCAGCGACAGGAACTCACCGCTATAGTTACCACACATCTGCTTCACGCCTGAGCTGTTTTTCGTTCCCTCTTTGTAAGGGCTACAGTTGTCGAGCGTTGTCCATGAGTTGTATTCTGTATCAGGGAGCACAGAACCTTCCTTGTCTTCCGACAGGAACTCATGGTTCAGCTTCGTAGCACCCCAACCGATACAGTTACGTATCACCATACCCGGGTAGTCGAAGATGGTAGGGAAACGGTAGTTGTATTCATTACCCCATCCCGTACAGTTAATGACATACATTCCTTCTGCGGCATTGTTCTGGTCATAGCCTTTATGAAGGTTGTCGAAAGAAACACAGTTCTTTACTACATGAGCACCGACAGACTGGTCGAAGGCTGCACCACCGGAGGAGCCACCGCCACCGAGCTTGAAGCCATTACCATTACCTATTGCCTGACCACTTGGGGTATAACCTGCATGGTATGCCCAGCAGCTGTCGATAAGCACAGGGTGATAAACCATATAGAGGTCCCAGTTGTCATCACTGTTCGTCCACGCACGACAGCCATGGAACTCTGTACCTGGTCCTGGGAACAGCTTACAAGCGAAACCGTCTGCGTCGCCACCGTCGTCAGAGCCGTTGTATGTACGGCTGTCATAGTTGTTGTATGAGTCACAGTTGATTACGATATTACCTCGACAGAACTGATAACCCGGGTTAAACTGTGGGGAGCCGGCAGGGAGTGACTTCGTCTCTTCAATACTGAAGTCCTTATACATACCAATCTGCAGACCTGTGTCGTTGTTGTCATGGAATACGCACTGCTCAATGATATTATAAGAACCCTCTACCTTCATACCGTTGTCCTCAGCATTACAGAGGGTCAGTCCTTTGAAGTGCCAATAGTTGGCAAGATGGTTCACATAGATACAACGTCCCATCTTGAAGTCGCTCTGATTGGTGTGATGCATACCTGATCCGTCGATGATAACCTCACCGTCACCAGCTGCCCACATGTAGCAACGCTTGTCTGGGGTGGTAGCCTTCTCAGGAATCTTGATACGCTCACTGATGACGTATGTTCCGCCATGGATCCAGATAGTGTCTCCGGGCTGTACCAGTTCCACTGCCTTGTGAATAGTAAGAAGTGGAGCATCAGCTGTTCCGGGATTGTTGTCATCACCCTGAGTGGTCACGTGTATGGAACCTGCCAACAAGGTCATCGTACTCATAAAGAAAAGGCACAATACTGCATAAAGCCTTTTCGCTGTCAGGATATTCCTGACTTGTTTCTGTTTAGTCATAATTGGTAGTGATTTGTTAGTAAATTTTTGATTTGTTATTTTGCTCGCAAAGATAATGCAAATCGAATGCAATGAAGCTTGCTTTAATTGCTGAGATGCAGCTTATCTTATGCAAAGATATGAAAAATAATTGAACAAACAAAAAATTCGACAAAAATTTGCTAATACCAATAATTTTCGTACCTTTGCACTCAGATAAGCCGTGACAGGACGATGTATATGGGTAGTGCGAAGTCCCCGCCAGCATAACATCACGTAATACGTAAACCTCCTTCACGCAAAAAGGGGCAACAAAAAGGCATCCTCATCGATGCCTTCTTTTTTTATACATTTCGAATGGCAGTAATGCAATATTGTACCTTGTCGTGAGTTCGTCTTCGTACTCCCACTGTCATTTTTACTTTACCTATCCCCACAAGTTCATATTCCATAATTATCATACGTTCGAAAGGACGTTGGTTTTTACTATCTACTTTTGCCTTCCTAATTGAGACTTTTCTTGCTCCCACAAGAATTGCATCAAGTTGTAGGACTGCAAGAAGGGTTGACAAATAGCTTTTTGCCGCATGCTCGCTTGTTTCCACAATTGATACCATTCTAATATTAATATACTCCTTAAGTGATAGATTGTACTTTCGCTGTGATACATTATGTTCTTTCCAATCACGATAAAAATCACGTATGATCTGTTCTCTTATTCGAATACTTTCAAAAGAGTTGTCCTCTGGGATTATTGCTTTTTCCATATTATTAATTTAAGATCATTTCTATATTTGCAGAGATGCAGCTTATCTTATGCAAAGATAATGCAAATCGAACGCAATGAAGCACGCTTTAATTGCTGAGATGCAGCTTATCTTATGCAAAGATAATGCAAATCGAATGCAATGAAGCACGCTTTAATTGCTGAGATGCAGCTTATCTTATGAAAAGATATAAAAAATAATTGAACAAACAAATAATTCGGCAAAAATATATACAAAAAAGGAAGGCTAACCTCACGGCCAGCCCCCCAATGACAATTATGTATAAACTCTAATCGTTTCAAAATATCAGTCTTCCCAACCGGAATATCCGCCACCATTGTCTTTGGCGGAAACGATGACGCCGCTGCCACCGCCACCATAGTCTATGATGCCTCCGCCTTGGTTCCATTGCGAGTTGTCCTCGTTGTCTTGGTTACCAAGTTCATACGAGTTGTCTGTTGTGTTCGTATCGTCAGGGGCTCCGCTGCCCGAAAGTATTGCAGGCATCTGAACCAAGAACAGTTCTACCGAAGGTGCTATATATGTCTTTTTCATTGTTGCTCCTCTCTTTCGTTATTTTACGACATACTTCTTACCGTTCACGATGTATATTCCTTTCGGCAGGTTGTCGAGGCTTTCGCCGACATAGAGACCGCTGATGTTGTAGACGCGCGTCTTCACAACCTTGTCCATGCTTGAGGGTACAACAGCCCGTATGCCTGTCGGGTTTGTGCCGATGGGGTCTTCTGCATCGTCGTCGTCTATCTCGAACAGCACTGCTGCTTTACTACTATTATCGCTTGTTGCAGGGTCATCGCCGTCGGCTATTATCACTGCCACATATTTGGGTGCGAGAAATGCCGAGCCTATGTTGTGATAGAAGTTTCCTATTTGAGCTGTAGCATTGGCATATCCCCAGAAATATTCGCCTGTCGCTATGTTCTCTGTTGCAGCAGCAGTTGTCTTGACAACGTTCTTGCCATAGAACCAGAACTTGTTTGGCGTAGTGGCGACGGGGTTAGCAGTAGAATCTACAAACTCTACTTTCTTCATATTCACAGTGACGCTACCTTCAAAGAAATCAGTGCTTTCATCTAAACCGAAGATTACGCGCTCGCTGGCATGACCCTCTATCTTCACTTCGGCAGAAGTCTCGGACGGGTGGATCATGTAGGGATGGAATGCTTCCATATAAATTTTGTTTGTAACGACATCGCTACCACTGGTTGTTGTTATAGTTCCTTCTTTTTCTGTTACGTCTTCGATAAAGTAGAATGTTGAATTACCCTTCGAATCCTTCACTACCTTTGTGAACTCGCACACCTGTGTGGTGGTACCAAACGTTTCTTCTACCTGATAGCGCGAAAGAGCCCACGGCAGACAGATGGAATACCACTTGCTGTCTTGCCACTTAGAGATGATTATTTCCGGCTCTGCCGACTGTGCATCGTCTAGGACTACGAGGAACTGGTTGAAACCCTCATAACCCTTCTGCAACAGCTCTGAAGTGATGACGGTTTTGTCTTCAGTATCTCTATTATAAGGAGAGGGGAACTGGCTACCGGAACTTTCATACGGCACACGCTTCACTACTGTTTCGCTCTCGGCGCTTTCATAAATATTAATCCATGGTCTTGTACCAGTATAATAGTCGTTGACGGTTTCGGTTGTTTCTTCTTCTTGTGTTTCTTCATTCGTTGTTGTGGTGGTTGTCACAACTTTCAGGTCGGGCTTGTTCTGAAAATATAAATGCTTGAAATAATTGTTTATTTCGTTAGCATATTGAGTTTTCAGCTTAGGGTATTTTATCTCAAGTGTGTCTAACTTCGAGCCGAAACTGCCACTGTTTATCTGTGGCTCACTGCTTCCACCATTCTCTACGTCGTATTGGTAAGATTCTATCAGAGCCTGCACGTCTTCGTTGTTTCTCAAGAACAGAAGATACGGGTTCATGTAGTGATTGCGAGCCTCATCGAGAGGCAGTATATGCAGCGTGGCAGGCTGAAGCATGGCGTTGGCATCTGTCACGGTCTCTGTTTTCGTAACAGCCGTTACCTCACCCGTTTCTTCGTTGATTGTAGGTGTTACCGTAATCTCTTTCTTGCTGTATTTTCCGTTGTTCCACTTCGTGTGGTCCACCGATATATACTTGTCGTCATCGCTTTGGGTTACAAGAGACTCAAATCCTTTACTTCCATAGTTTTTCTGGTACTCGAATTCGTCGCAGACAACAGATGTACCAAATGCATCTTTTTCTGCCTTAGTGTCTATTCCGAAAACATATACGTTGTCGAGCTCTGGCATCTCAGCAAAGGCTTCTTTGCCGATATATGTTACTGTAGAAGGAATCTTCAAGGTTCTTACGTAAGGATTCTTGCGGAAAGCATTTGCTTCTATCCGCTGCAAAGTCTGCGGGAAGTTTATGTTCTTGAGAAAGCACTCGTAGAAGGCATCGTGCTCTATAGTCAATAGTCCATAAGGCAAACTTATCTTCGACAACGACCAGCATCCTCTGAAAGCCTCTGCTCCAATAGTCGTGATATTGTTCGACATAATCTTCACATTGTTCAACATGTGACAGTTATAGAAAGCTTGGTCTAAGATACCAGAAGGCTTGATAGAAGTATTGAGGTCTACAGACTCGAGCGTATAATAATCATACCACTTACCTACACTTGCCATAGCCGTCTCTGCATCACCTTTCTTCGGGATGATAAGCTTCTTGATGGTCTTATACTGAGCTTGCGTCATTCCCGGACCGTCACAATACTTTGACACCGTAAGCTCCTCGAGCTTTGGCATCAAGCTGATATACCAGCCATAGCCATGGTCGTTCTGTACATCTCCATTAGCGTCCAAAACAACGGCTTCTGCAAAATTTGCATCCTTAAAACTCAAAACTTTAATTGCAGGATTAGTAGAGGTAAGTATTCCCGTCTGCCCTTTATTCTGACCAAAAAGAACCTCAAGATCTTCCCGTTTACCTAAATTCCGCAGCACTTTAGTTTAACTATTTTTATAAGTTCCTGGGCAACAAA
>ERZ842401.1003-NODE-1003-length-41506-cov-16.284842_pt1 | contig 41506 bp, 36 predicted proteins | sample MGYA00521270_ERZ842401 | MGnify/ENA primary metagenome ERZ842401 (study PRJEB31892, sample SAMEA3878208) | bioreactor metagenome | biome: Moose rumen | place: Sweden | collected 2011-10 | study: EMG produced TPA metagenomics assembly of the PRJEB12797 data set... | reverse complement strand
CTACTGCCACATCTCGCATTTTGCTATACCGGCATTTTGCATTTAAAAAGGGCACCTGGTCTCCTGGAAACCCGGCTTCTTTCATCTTTCCTCTTTCATCTTTCCTCTTTCAACTTTCAACTTTCAAAAAGGGCACCTGGTCTCCTGGGTACCTGGCTTCTTTCCTTCCCGACGACTACTGCCACATCTCGCATTTTGCTATACCGGCATTTTGCATTTAAAAAGGGCACCTGGTCTCCTGGGAACCCGGAAAAATACCCTAACACCGGCTACTGCCTGATGAAACCTGTGCATCCTGCATCTTGCATTTTGCATTCTGCATTTTGCATCTTCTTGTTGTCCGAGTGCCGATGCGCCCGACTATATGTGATTCATATGTGATTCATATGTGATTCATATGTGATTCATATGTTATTCATATGTTATTCAGCATACATCACCGATAGATCGACTAAACCTTGACTCATCCTGTGACTAAACCTTGACTACACCCATGACTAAACCTGTGACGATTTATCGGAAAAACACCCGAATCTGCCAAAAAATCCCACAAAAATTTGCATATCTCAAAAAAAAGCCTTATCTTTGCACCGTCATTCGCATAACAATACTATGACCGCTATCTATCTGCGTGCGGAGCGCGGCCGAGATTTCGTGTTCCTGTCGCTTTCTATGTATGATAACCCTGACGACCCTAATGACTATAAAGTCCTTAAAGTCCTATAAATAACCCCAAATAATAACTCAATTATGAAGCAGAAAATGATTTTCTTTTTGGCGGCGATGACGATAGCCTTGGCTGCCTGCAGTGACAAGAACGAACCGAATAGTGACTCGGGCAGTCGCGGAAGCAGCATCACTTGCAGTGTTTCAGAGCAGACTGTTGGTTTGACCGGCGGAGCGTTTACCGTTAAGATTATTTCCACCTCGGCGTGGACAGCCACGGCGGACCAAAGTTGGGTTTCTTTCGAGCCCTCTTCAGCGCAAGGCGATGCCTTTGTGACGATTACGGTAGATAAGGGCATTGAGGCAGTTGCCAATGTACTTTTCAGTAATGGTAGCGGCACGGCTACCCTTACGATTACCCGCACCGATTCCGGTTCAGGTGGAGTCACTCCCGATGACCCAACGCCGGTTACTCCCGAAAATGGCACTCTCACAGGTTTGTTCTCCGTCAGTGCCACCACGCAGGTGCAGTTCTCACAAGGCAACTTGCAGTATCAAGCCAGTACGAACACTTGGCGTTTTGCGGAGCATCAGTGGGATATGGTAGGTATGGGTTATGGTCAGACGGATGAGAACAACTATTGCTATATAGGCGGTACGGTAGCGGGCAGCGACAATCGTCAGATTAGTGCTACTTATACCGGTTGGATAGACCTATTTGGTTGGGGAACGGGCAATGCACCAACAAAGAGCAGCACCGATAACAGCGACTATTTGGCTTTTACTGATTGGGGAAAGAATCCTATCTACAATGGCGGTAACCAAGCCAATCAATGGCGCACATTGACCAATGATGAATGGGACTATTTATTCGAAACCCGTGCTAATGCAAGTAGCAAGTATGGTGCTGCCAAAGTGAATGGTGTGACAGGTATTGTGATTTTGCCGGATGTATGGTCATTGCCGAGCGATTGTGGCTTCACGGCGGGTATGACGAGCGCGAGTAATTGGTATGATTGGAGTTTGGTAGCAAGTACGAACACATACACCGCTGCCGAGTGGACCAAGATGGAGTCAGCGGGTGCCGTCTTCTTGCCTGCTGCGGGCTACCGCAGCGGCACGGGTGTTTTCGATGTGGGTTCGGACGGTTACTACTGGTCGGCTACGCCTAGCGGCACGGACGACGCCTACCGCCTCGGCTTCTATTCGGACTACCTCGATCCGCAGGACTACGGCAGTCGCGGCTACGGTCGGTCTGTCCGTCTTGTGCGTGAGTTTTAGGAATGAATCCTCCACCCTTGTTCTCCCCGAGAACGATAAGGCTAATTCACAAACTCAAATAAATCCTAAACCGCATTGACCAGAGCGGAGTGGTAGTGTTGGAGCGGTTGGTGAGGCGCCAAATAGAATATAATTCCCCGACACGCAAGATATTACCGATACCGCAACCTATTTCGATATACGGCATCGTCAGCCCCTCTCCATACCCGAGTTTGAACACCGCTAACTCCCTCAGATGCAGATACCTAATGCCCGGAATATGGTTGAAAAGGATGCCCTGTCCGTTCCAATTGAGATGAAGCGTGAGGTAACGCTGCGAAGCATACTGCAGGTTGTTCATGAAGGTAAAACGATATGGATCAAAGGCATAACCTTGGTTGCCATGGAAATAGTGCTGTTGGGATGGCGCAGGCGTACCGAAATGCAAGCCTGCGCCAATAGCATAATTGAGTTGCCCCGCCATACCGAGAGAGAGGTCTTGCTTGAGAAGAACATCCAAGTTACCATACACCGCAAACTTGGAATCTGTCGGGTACTGCCAAGCACCTGCCTCTAAACCAAGGAATAAGGTGGGGTACTTGCCCCCACGATGCACCCTCCTGAACCACGAGTCAATGCGTTTTTCACCCCAACCGAGGCGAACAATTCCACCAAAAGAGGTATAGTTGTAATACGGCATATCGTGATAACCGACTATCGGAGAACCATAGCCTTGCGCACCGGCTTTGACATAAATAGAGGTCTCGAACACATCCGTCCAATCTGCCTCCCAACGGAAAGACCCTTGCCGTTGCCGCGTCGCAGAATTGACATGATTCGAGTTGGAATAAAGCGCCTCAAACGCATAACTCGTAAAGTCCATACCCACTCTCGCTAACGCGTTTTCACGCAACGCACATGTCATTTCATCCACCTCAGACCAAACATATTGGTCATGGTACTCAAGGACTATGATATGCCGTCTCGGAGTGGGCAGGCTAAAGGAGGCACGTCCCATGCCCTTCCAAGCACGGTCACGAACACCATAACCGACGGAAGCCTCCAACCGAACGTTCTGCATAAGGCGCTGCGAGGAGGAAATAGGCAAACCGATATGCACCTGCTCGTGCTCATTAACCTGCAGAATATCAACAATATTCCCGAAATCGACATAACTGCCTGTGGGGATATATCCTGTCGTGCCGACACGTGCGAAGAAGGTTACAACCCGCAAAAGGGGCGAGTCAAATAGGGAACCCTCTACACTATCTTGCAGAAACGCCCCTCCACCTGAACCTGCTTCTGCCCTGCTATCCAAGGAATGTTGCAACTCAAGGGTCGGGAAACTGTGCGTACTATCGCGGATAACCGTCAGATAATCAATGGTAGCATGCACCTGCTCTTCCCCAATCGTGTTATCGGACTTGAGTGACTGCGAAATAGTGAGAGCAGAGAGACCATTGATATTGGTGTGAGCAGGTACTTCTGCATCGATATGCCGCAAGGCATAAGTCGCGCTGTCAATCTCCATCACACCATTAAAAGTTGGGTCAAAACTATTCTTTGTCTTAAAGTGAATGACATATCGCTTTTCGCCATTAACCGTCACGGAATCAGCAAGGTAGTACCTGTAGTAGAGTGTCGATGCTCGCGCCAAAGGTGATACAAACGACCGCCCCAAGAGGTAAACATTCGGTTGATAGAAATTGAGATTACCATTACGGTGAATAAGTGCAGAATAATCGGTCTCTGAGAGGATAAATGCCTGTTGTGCCGGAGTGCCGATAGGGCGTGTCTCAGCACCATGAAGCACGACTTGTTGCTGCTCCCGATAGAGGGGCATAAAAGCCGTAGAATCCCCTAAGTGTCGTGCCGCAAAACGTGACGGCAAGTGACTGATATAGAGATTAGTCTGCTCATCAGCTATGGTTGTAGCCGAAGAGAGAAAGCGGTCATTACCATCGCGGTGCACCTTCACCTGCTTCACCAACTCCTGCACCTCGTCATCGGAGGGCAGAACAATGACCTCCGTCAATAGATCAACATTCTCCTTCATCGCCACCTCTATGCCTGCTGACAGGTCTGGCGCTATGCGGTACCGCTGCGTCTTGTAGCCCACGGCTGAGATGATGAGCGTAGCAGGTTTGTGCAGGTCGGATTGCAGCACAAAAGACCCCGAAGCATCCGATGCCGTACCTATCTCCGTCCCTTGAAAATAGATATTGGCTCCTTCAATGGGCAGACCCGTTTGGGCATGAAAAACCGTACCCACCAAAACGGATAATATGATGCAAAGTAAAGTCATTGATTGGCAGGATGGTACTTGAGGACGGCTTGCCGCAGGTCTTGGATATCAATATGCGTGTAAATCTCTGTGGTAGAGATGGATTCATGCCCCAGTAGTTGCTGAATGACCCTAAGGTCAGCACCGTTCTGGAGCAAGTGCGTCGCGAACGAGTGCCTAAGCGTGTGTGGCGAAATGGTCTTATGGATACCGGCTTCTTCCGCCAAACGCCTAATGATAGTAAAAATCATAGCCCTTGTCAGTGGGCGACCGTAGTGATTGAGAAAAGCATAATCGCGTGCCTCGGGCTTGATATCCAACCTACTACGATCTTCTAACCAGTAACCGAACCACTCATCTGCCACCGGAGAAATAGGGACTAAGCGCTGCTTAGAACCTTTACCGGAAATGACCATATACCCCTCCTTACGGTACATGTCGGAGAGTTTCAACCCCACTAACTCAGAAACACGAAGCCCCGACCCATAAAGCATCTCAATAATGGCTCTGTTGCGGTGACCCTCGGGCTTACTGAGATCAATGGCTTGCTCTAAAGCATCAATCTCGGCGACGGTTAGTACCTCAGGTAAATGGGCATCTTTCTTGGGCGTCTCTAAAAGCTCCGACGGGTCTTGGTCGATATAGTTGTGATAAAGCAAAAAACGATAGAACGAATGTATCCCGCTGAGTATCCTCGATTGGGTCGATGCTTTGGTCTCTGTAGTGAAGGTGGACCGTACAAAGTCTTGAAGATCATCGAACGCTAAGCGGACGATGTCCAAACCCCGCTCCGAGCAATATTGCTCCAATTTGGCGAGGTCCAAAAGGTACGAATCAACTGTGTTTTGGGAAAATCCCTTCTCGAGCCTCAGGTATGTCTTATACTCCTTCAACATTGATTTTGCGGGTAGGAATCCAAGATGTAAAAGCTGTAAGCCCCAGTACGGCAATCAGGACATAAAGAATATCTAACGCTTGAACTTGAACAGGGTAAGCAGAAATAACATAATCCGAACCATTGCCCAGTTTGATAAGACCAAACTCTTGCTGCACAAGACAAATCACTAAACCTAACACAATACCGACCAAGGCACCTAACATACTAACGAACCACCCCTCCAGCAGGAAAATCTGCCGTATGTCATGGGTAGAGGCCCCGAGGTGAGAAAGGGTCTTGATATCATCTTTCTTGTCAATAATAAGCATGGTCAGCGAACCGATAGTGTTGAACGCTGCCACAAGCAAAATGAATAGCAATAGCAGCATGGTTATTCCCTTTTCCGCTCGCGCAATCTTGAAGAAATCAGCATGTTGCTGCTCTTTCGTCAATACTTGGTAATGCTCCCCCAAGAGGGCTTGCAGTTGACGCACTACGGTTTTCGTCTTCACCCCATCTGCAAGAGATAAGTTGAACGCCGTCACAATGTCCGAGTCGCAATCAAAGAGGTGCTGTGCCATCGGCAGAGAAACCAGCATCACTTGGTCGTCATACTCCGTCTGGTTCACCGCGAAGGTGCCTGCGATGAACGCAACACCCTCATTGAGCACTTCATCAGGACTCATCGCAGAACGAGCTAAGGAGGCGACAGAATAGCGTCTTGTGCGCTGGGGAGCATAAATGTGAATACCCCCTACGAAATGGGCGTTCATACCCAATTCCGCAGCCAAGCCTCTCCCTAATACCGCACGCTCAAAAGCACCGTCATATAGGCAAAAGTAGCCATCCGTAATGATTGAGTCAATGTGTGTAATGTGCTCAAAAACCGTGTCAACACCCATAATCGTCGCCGGCATGCGGTGATCCTTGTACTGAATCAGGGCAGTCTCGCGAATCTCGCGACTAACCGCAGATACGCCTTCTGTCGATTCGATAAGACGATAGAGTGAGTCCGCTCCCGTTATAAACTTGCCTTCAACGGGAACGACCTTGATGTCCGGGTCAAATTCAGAAAAAAAAGAGGCTACAATCGTGCTAAAGCCGTTCATCACGGATAGTACACAGATCATAGCCGCTGTGACAATAGCTACACCGATGGTTGACACTGCTGATACGACATGAATCGCTCCTTGCTTCCTTTTAGCAAAGAGGTACCTTAAAGCTATGGCTGCTGTCCAGCGCATTAGCCCCGTAGAAGCTCATCTATATGCTCCATCTTACTGATGGTCTCGTCCAGATGGAAGATGAGCTCAGGAATAATCCGTAACTGATGTCTTTCGAGAGTGCCGAGCTGACCACGAATCTTACCCTTATCTTCCTCTATCTGCTTCATCGTCGCAGAAGCCTTGTCGTCTGGGAAAATGGATAGAAAAATGTGTGCGATAGCCAAATCGGGTGAGATACGGACCTCACTGACAGAAATAAGAGGCAGCGAATGACTATACCGCAGAAAAATCTCCGAGAGATCCTTCTGTATCAAGCGTGCTATCTTATTTTGTCGAGTGGATTCCATTTGTTTCTTTGTTGAGACGGGTCACCGTTACAGATTAGAACTTATGACGACCTTCGTCTGCTACCGTGAGTTTCTTGCGACCATGAGCGCGGCGAGAGGCCAATACACGGCGACCATTTGCGGTGGCCATTCTCTCACGGAAACCATGTTTGTTACGTCTTTTGCGTTGTGACGGTTGAAATGTACGTTTCATCTTGTTATTGTTTTTATGCCACTCTCACGAGGGGCGAGTTAATAATTTCGCGAAAAAGCGTGCAAAATTATATAAAATTTTTGGAATATGCAAGAAAAATGTAAAAAAAATTGTTTTTTTCACAAAAAAGCAGTATTTTTGTACTCGAAATGCAAGGAATAGTCCTCCACATAGAGCACAAAACCGACAAGACGACCCTATTGTACGCGTATACGCGCGAGAAGGGGCGACAGGTCTTTGCCGTCTATGGAGCAGGAGGACGAAAGAAGCGTCTCGCCGATTTAACACCCATGTCTATCGTGGAAATCACCGTTCAGCCTTCTGCCAAGGACATCGCCGTCCTACAAGAGGTCAGACTCGTCTATGTCCCCACACGTATTCCCTTTGAGGTCAAACGGAAGGTCGTCGCCATGTATATCGCAGAGGCTCTAACGAAAGTCCTGCGCTATGAATTGAGCGACGAACCGCTCTACCAATACCTCATCGCCGTGGCACAAGACATAGACCAAACGGAAGATATTGCATCTCTCGCCTCGGAGTTTACGACCAATCTGTCCATTATGTTAGGGTATGGAGGGGAACCGATAGAAGAACTCAGAGAACTTCGCTCGAACGAGTTATTATCTCTTTTGTAATCGTATCGTCTTGAATATGACGAATAATACAAACTTCGTCAAATAGTTCTCCGGACTCTATCTCATAGGTCTGGAGCAATAAAGTGTTGCCCGTTATAGTCAATACTTCATAAAAGCGTTTGTGCACCTCGCGAGTCTCAAACTTATCGGTCTTCTTGGGGGTATAAAACTTCTCCGCCGAATTGGTATTGATGAACGGCAACTTGCGGGCATAGCCGTGGTCATGACCCGCAAAAACAAGATCGGCTTGCTTAAGTGCACCTTGGAAGAAAAGCTTAATCAGTATATTCTGCCGACCTTTGGCACAAGAATGGACGGGATGGTGCATCATCACGACTATAAACCGCTCGCCCGCACCATTCATCACCATCCTTAGCCATGTCAAGGTACGCGTATAATCGCGAATACGCGTCAAACCATTGGTGTCAATAGCAATAAAACGCAATTTGGGGAAATCCACATAATAACTTGTACCGAGAAACTCTTTCGGACCATTATGCGGGTTATGGAAGGTCGCGAGCCAAGAGTATTGCAGGGTTGGGGGAAGGGTCTTCTTGTACTCATGATTGCCGGGAGTCGCCATAAGCGGAATGTTGGCAAAAGCCGAGGAAGATACCTCATGCAGTAAACTCTGTCGATATGCGTAGTAGTTACGCTCTAAGAAATCACCCAACTGAGCATACGCATCAATGGGCTGTAAGCGCGCGGCGATAGTGTCGAATGTCGCAGCACGCATGCTATTGTGCACATCTCCGAAGAGTACGATGCGCAGTATCTGAGGGTCGTTGATGTCCTGCCAACCCTCATAGGTGGGGCGGAAATTCGGTACTTCATCATCGCCAAAGCCCGGGAACTGATAATCAATCGGCTCATACGGCCATTCGGGCGCGGCAGGCTCGCCGAACCATGCCTGCCAACGGAGGGCGCAAACACTTGCGCCCCCCATAAGCAGGATGAAACATACTATGATCCAACCTGTTCTCTTCATTTAGAACGGCAGGTCTGTGCCTTCGTCGGAAGCGTCAAACTTCTCCACATTGGCTGCAGCGGCACTCATAGGAGCTGCCGCAGGAGCAGTAGCGGGAGCGGCAGCAGCAGGGGCAGAAGTGCCAGGAGCGACTACACCTTGTTGAACACGCCATGCCCGCACGCGAGTGAACCAACGACCATTGTACTCGTGGCTCTCAATGTCGAAACTAACCGTCACTACATCGCCCAAAGCACACTTGTTGCTGTTGATCCGCTCCTCACCAAAGAGCTCAAAGCAAATCTTCTTCGGATATTGCTCTTGCGTCTCAAGAACATACGACTGAATCCTCCATGGGTTACCCGTCGACTTGGACACACCCTCTTGAGGAGGAAGAACTTGAATGATTTTACCTACGATATCCATGATTATTCTCCTTTAATGGCTGCAACGCCCGGTAATACTTTTCCTTCAATAGCCTCAAGCAACGCACCTCCACCGGTGGAGATGTAGCTTACACGGTCTTCCAAACCGAACTTGTGCACACATGCTACGCTATCGCCGCCACCTATCAGAGAGTAAGCACCCTTATCGGTAGCCTCTGCTACAGCTTCTGCAACGGCGCGAGAACCGGCTGAGAAATTGTCAAACTCAAACACGCCTGCAGGACCGTTCCAAAGAATAGTCTTAGCGCCCTTGATAGCCTCTGCGAAAGCCTTGCGGCTCTCAGGACCGGCATCCAAACCTTCCCAACCTTCAGGAATCTCTGCGCTCGCGCAAACAATCTGCTTAGCGTCGTTCGAGAAACTGTCGCCACAAACAGAGTCATGGCCGATAACCAGATTAACGCCTTTCTCTTTAGCTTCCTTGATAATATCTAAAGCAAGGTCAAGCTTATCATCCTCACAAATGGAATTGCCGACATGACCGCCTTGAGCCTTAGCAAAAGTATACGTCATACCGCCGCACAGAATCAAGTTATCAACCTTATTCATTAGGTTCTCAATGATACCGATCTTCGTGGAAACCTTAGAACCACCCATGATAGCGGTGAAGGGGCGCTTGATGTTGTTGAGGATATTCTCAACAGCATTCACTTCCTTCTCCATCAGGTAACCGAGCATCTTGTGGTCAGCGTCAAAGTAGTCTGCCACAACAGCTGTCGAAGCATGACGACGGTGAGCTGTACCGAAAGCGTCGTTCACATAGCAGTCAGCGTAAGAAGCAAGGGTCTGAGCAAAACCTTTCTGACGGTCTTTCATCTCCTTCTTAACAGCATCGTAAGCGGGATCTGCTTTGTCAATACCTACGGGCTTACCCTCCTCTTCGGGATAGAAACGCAGGTTCTCGAGCATCAGCGCTTGACCGGGCTTGAGCAGAGCCGCTTCCTTCTCTGCGTTCGCGCAATCAGGAGCAAAGTTCACTGCTACACCTAAAGCCTCAGAGACAGGCTTAACAATCTGTTTCAGACTCATCTTGGGATTAACCTTGCCTTTCGGCTTGCCCATATGGGACATGATAATCAGCGCACCGCCCTTGTCCAAAATATGTTTCAGCGTGGGAAGAGCACCGCGGATGCGGGTGTCGTCTGTGATGTTTCCGTTCTCGTCGAGAGGCACATTGAAGTCTACTCGAACAATTGCCTTCTTACCGGCAAAATCAAATTGATCAATTGTCATAATCGTGTATATTTATATGTTGTTAATATTTACCAATCTATGCTATTTACTTTGCCGCGGTAGCAGTCGGTATAGGTTTTCGTTTCGTCCTTCCCGCCAATGATATAGATATAGGATTCATCCACCAACGCCGTCATCTTCTGCCGTGGTCCAATCGTCGCGGGCAGCATGTTCTCAGCGCTATCCGGCACCTGCCAAGTCATTCCCTCATCCTTAGACTCATATATCGGACTGCTGAAGTAACTGTCGTCTTCTTGTATTCCACCAAAGCGGTAGAGCTTGTGATTATACCACACCACGGCTACACCCGCCAAGGGTTCCATCTCGGGATGCGATGCTGCATAATCTACGACCCGTATATGCCCGTCTGCAGGAATATTGAGAGAATACTCGAAGTTCAGTCTTGCCCGACTCATGAACCCATCCACATCATAGCCGCCGATAATCATCGCTCGCTCGCGATTAGAGGCTGCAGCAAAGGTGATGGCACACCAATCTGTGACCGGACTGTTGTCTGGCAACGGAATATAAATATGATTCCAATCACTACTATATCCGCTTAGGAGCATTGAGTCATTGCGCTCACCTATACCCCAATAATCCGTTCCTAACTTGAACATCGGCCCGTAGAACGCCGTCAGACCATCAGGTAACGACGCAGGTGCAGCCGGCAACGGCTCAACCTCAGGCACCTCAGACGGAGGAATCTCTTCCCAACTGAATAAGTCGGGATCTACCTGATGAACCGTCACGCGGATCTCATAGGTCTTAACGACATTATTGTCTTGCGAAATGATAGTGAAATAGATAGGACCTTCTGTCAGATTAACGGTGTCGGTATAGACATAGGTCATGATGGTATCTGCTATATGTAGCGATGCGGAAGAGGGACTGGCAGCATAGGTGACTTTCATCAGCACCGAGTCGATTCGTACACCGTAATCCAAACTGTCTTTATTATAAATGAGGCCGGTGTCAAGCCTTTCCTCCACAGCAAAAGCTGCCTTAGCCAAGGTCGGGAAAGAGTCATTCGCCAACGAAAAGGCCGTAATCTGTGCGACAGATGACAACGTGGTCGTTGTACTCGACGAACTCGAACAACTACTTAACCAGCCGACAAATAGTACCGCTAATATGGATAAATAGAACCCTCTTTGACGCATAAATCCGAAAAATTCGCACAAAAATATAAAATAATTTGCACATCTCCAAATTTTTTTATACTTTTGCAGTAAATTTCAAGAAAATTGTATCATGAAGTTTGATTTATTTGCTACCCAAATTGAATGGCTGAGAAGTTTAATGCCATGGAATCAATTGGAGAAGGAGAAGAAAGCGCTGCGAGGAATCATGGAGCAACGCCGGCGTATCATTACGGCTGATAAGGTAGAGGAGTATTCTCAGGTCATCATAGAACGCATAGAACAAATGCGCCATTTCAAGGAGGCTAAGGTCATAGCACTCTACTATCCTGTTCATAATGAGGTGAATGTGAAACCGCTTATAGAAAAGTATTGGCAGACTAAGACCATTCTTCTGCCCGTTGCACATCGCCATCGTAAAATGGAGCTGAGACCTTATCGCGGCGAAGAACTGATGCGGCATGGCCGCTACAACATACCGGTCCCTTTGACTGAAAAATACTCCGGTCCCATTGACCTTATCATTGTGCCCGGCGTCGCCTTCGATGAACACTGCAATCGCCTCGGTCGTGGGGGAGGATATTATGATAAGTTCTTGAAGAACCACCGCTACACCTACACCTTGGGTGTCTGCTACGATAACCAAATCCGTAAGCACCAAGACGTACCACACTCCGACTTCGATAAGCCGGTGAACAAAGTCGTGACGCCCTCACGCGTCTACGAGTCGGAATAAACTAATCAATAGAACGGATTATCTCCCTGCTACTTTAGAACTCCAACGCCGTTTGCGCTTCTTGCGCTTTGCGCATCGCCTCATCTGTCTCGGGGCTGTAATGCGGTTCGTTGGGACGATAATAGTACACTATTCCGTACTCCTTGCAGTGCTGCATCTTCGCGTAAGGCAAAAGGTTCTTATAGTGTTCCTCCACCGTGTTCCAGATGTCCACAATAATCCGGTCCGCTTCTGCCCGCATACTATCTACCGACTCATACAGTCTGTCGTTATTGGTCGCATGGAAAGCGTGGGACTGTTGGTGCGTCTTGAACATGTTGTAGAAAACCTGCACTTTATTGATATTGGGATTGTAAATAGGATACCCGCCTGCAGCAATGCGTTTCTGCTCGCCTTCTATGATCCGCTTCCCCCAAATCAAGATATCCTCGTCACTCGACAAGTCCGGAACGACATGAATATTAGGGTCTAAACCATATAATTCCTTCTGCTGTTTCTTAATCTCTCCGCGCACGACTGTCATATTGAGCACTTGAATAAAGTGGGAGATATACATCCTTGCTTTCTCCTTCTCGTGCCGGTATTGTTTATTAGCTGTTACACGCGTCTCCTGAGTGTCGTTCTTCTGGGCCACGTTTGTCTTGAACTGGGAATAGAACCGCTGAGCTTCACCTATTATCTTATAGGGCATAAATTGGTCATTGAAACTGGTAGAGGCGGATTTGTCTATGGCTTTCTGTAATGCTCTAAGCCTTGCTAAATCCGTGTTCGGGAGTCTTCTGTATGGCATAGTATTCAAGTTTGACGATTTTCGACCGCAAAATTACGAAAAAATATTTATATAAGCAAATATTTTTGATTTTTTTATCAAAAATGTTATTTTATTTGCAAGAATAAAAAAAATGTATTACCTTTGCGCGATTTTTGTGCGTTTTGATCAGATGTTGTATTAAAATGAAACATAGACACTCAATAGTTCATTATATTCTTTTTATCCTCACTTTGGCTTTCGCCGTTTGCAGTGGACTGCTGCTCCCGAGAGTGAATGTCAATAGTGACATGACCAAGTATCTGCCGGACGATAGTCCCATGCGGCAGGGACTACAGATCGTTAGTGAAGATTTTGCAGGGGACATGGTTTCCTCGGCAGATGTGCACGTCATGGAGCACGCCCCCTATGACTCACTTCTCTTTGTCCAATTACAAGACCTGGAACCTGTTCAGACTGTTTTCTACCGCGTAAGTAAAGACAGTACCTATACTATCTACGACCTCGTGGTCGCTAAATCGCTGGACCAGAAGACCTTTGGGCAAAAGATTATTGCTCAATACCCCGACAGAGAAATCGTCGTTGAGACAAGCCAAGACGGTGCCACACCGCCCGTTAGGGCCCTCTTTATCGCCGGAGCTATCATCGTACTTATCCTGCTCATCATGACCGAGAGCTGGCTCGACCCAATTATCTGCCTGCTCGTGACGGGAATAGCGGTCGTTATCAATATGGGGACAAACGCTTTCTTGCCCACCGTTTCTATTACGACCAATTATATCGTCGCTATCCTCCAACTTGTGCTCAGCCTTGATTACTGCATCATATTTATGAACCGCTGGCGACAAGAGCGCAAAACCGCCGGAACAGAAGTACTTGCCGTCAATCGAGCCATGCGTAAAGCATGGAAGCCTATTCTCTCCAGTGCTCTCACCACCATTGTCGGACTGCTCATGCTTGGTTTTATGCGCCTGAAAATAGGTATGGACCTGGGCTTTGTGTTGGCGAAAGGCGTTGTTTGTTCTCTCATCTGCACACTTACCGTCCTGCCGACTGTCTTACTACTCTTGCATAACGCTATCATCGCAACCCGCAAACCCGCTCCGAGCATTCCGACCGACGGCATCGGGAGATTTGCTACTAACCATAAGGTATCTATGGCTATCTTCGGACTCGTGATGGCGGTAGGCTCATTCTGTCTTGCTCAAAAGACAGAGATATCCTTCTCCACCCAAGGCGAGAGCCAAATAGAACAAGTCTTCCCGAAAACAAATCCCATCCTGCTCGTCTACCCGACTGCCGAGGAAGCGAAAATCCTCGTTGTGGCAGATTCGTTGAACCAAGAGTATCAGATTCAAGATAACCAATGGATTATCTTCAGTTATCCCACCATCTTACTGCCTCAACTGACTGCCAACGAGCTATTCCGATATGTCAAGGACATCGCCTCAATGGTGCCCAATATGTCAGCCTCGCCCAACGAGTCGTCTTACGAGGTCATTGACAACGCGATGTACAACCCCGAGATGATGCAGATGTTGTACTACATGCACAGCAGACAGGCTGATTCCTTACAAGTCAGTTTCATGGACCTTCTCAATTTTGTCCGTTTCGGGCTCATGAAGGACCCGCAATTCGCCAATCTCATTGACGACGACATGCGCTCCCAGATCAATATCCTCAACGAGGTTCTTGAAGCCGCTTTGGCAAAAGAGGATGAGGTCGTTTCTATTACTAAAACCCCCATCCCCTTAGTCGAAGCACCCATCACACCCGCTCAGCCCATTGACCCTGCAGAAGTGCTCGCACACGCGACACCGAAGGTCGTAGAACAACCTGTTAGCGAACCGGTTAAGGAAGAGAAGAAACGCCGACGCGATAGAGATAAAGACCTTACTCCTGCCGTTCAACCTGCAGTGAACGATACACCACGTACCGTCACACGTACTATTACAATCATAGAACCGGCGGACACCGAACATATTCCCGTTATCGGCTTCACTGCGCTCATCAATCGACGCTACAAAACAGCCGAGACACAATATCTTGTCAATATTTTGGACACCTTCACCATGAAGCGCGAAATGTCGTCTGCCGAAATGGGAGCCCTTATCGGGTCTTCCAAGTCCCAAACAAAGATGGTTTACTCTATGTCCTCTTCCGGCAAAACGATGACCCCTTACGGCTATGTCCATTTCTTGACAGACGATCTTTTTTACAGGCCTTCCCTTCAGTCTTTTGTCAAGGATTCGGAAAAAGCCCAACTCAATGCCCGTAAGAATCTTATGGACCTTGCACTTACGGACGCTACTATCTCACCCGAACAGTTGTCCGACCTGCTTGCGTTGTGCCAAATAGACCTAACACCGATGGATATACGCACCATCTGGTCATCTACCTCGAAAATCTATACACAAGAAATAACGGAACTTATTGACGCTGACGGCAATGTCGAATCCGTCACATCGGATAACAATATAACTCCTGTCGAAGAGACGCAGGTCATCCCTGTAGCAGCCCAACCTACTATCAAACCGATGCTCTCCCAACCACGCAGGCACCGTAAAACGAAGGCAGAACGCCAAGCAGAACTCTTCGACAAACTCATCCATTCCTCAGACACCTATACTGCGGATCAAATGGTGGGTATCTTCAATAAACTGGGTCAAAAGATAGACTCCTCACAAGTCCACCTGCTCTATGTCGCTTATGGCTCCAGCCAAGGCTATGGTGATACACTCACGATGAGTCCCGCAGAGGTGCTCGCTTATGTCAGTGACACAGTAGTTAAGAACGAAGGCATCGCTCCCTTCCTTGATAGTGCCGTCGTTATGTACATTGATAGTGTGAGCAGCATCCTCTTGGAAGGGCTTGGTCAAATACGCCACGACGACTATTCCCTCATGGCCATCTTGACCGACTTGCCCGAAGAATCGTTTGAGACATACCACTTTGTGCAACGCATGGAGGAACTCTCTGCCGAACTCTTTACAGCTCCCGCTTACCTCGTTGGTGAGTCAGTCATGTATGACGAAATGAAGGAAGGTTTCGACCATGAACTACATTTAGTCACTATCTTGACCATCTTGGCTATCTTCCTCATTGTTGCTCTTACCTTCAAATCCATTGTTGTGCCTACCGTGCTTATTGTCACCGTCATGACGGCAGTCTATACGTACGCGACATTCGCGGGGCTCACACAAGGACACATGCTCTACCTCGCTTACCTTGTCACGCAATCTATCCTCATGGGGGCAACTATAGACTACGGTATACTTTACACCAATTATTATAAAGAGTTGCGTCGCACGCTCGATAAGTACGAAGCCGCGCAAGGTGCCTATCGTGGCTCAATCAGAACCATCCTCACCAGCGGTTCCATCATGGTAGCAGGACCGGGAGCAATGGCGATTTTTGTAGATGATATCACCATCTCTGCTATCGTCAGCGGTATAAGCATTGGAGCACTTATCAGTATTTTGCTGATTCTTTTCGTCTTGCCGGCAGTACTCGTCGCATTTGATAGATTGGTTGTGGACAAAAAACAAAGTGTATGAGAATAGCTTTAATCGGATACGGAAAAATGGGTCATATGATTGAGTCTTTGGCACTTAAGCAGGGGCATGCAGTTGTGGCTCGCATTGATAAGGACCGCGACGAGTGGGACCGCCTGATCCAAACTGATGTCGCGATCGAGTTCTCAACTCCTATGACCGCTAAGGACAATATCTTGCGGGCATGGAAATACCATGTGCCTGTCGTTTGTGGCACGACAGGGTGGGGTGTAGAACCTCTCAAAACAGGTATCGGTGACTATGCACTCATCTGGTCCTCAAACTATTCCATCGGGGTCAATATCCTCTTTACCCTCAATAAAGAGTTAGCCCGACTGATGGCGCGATACCCCCAATACACGCCCTCTATCGTTGAGACACACCATGTCCACAAACTCGACAAACCCTCCGGTACTGCCAAGACCCTTTCCGAGCAGATTCCGGCTGTCTCAGACGGTCAAAACGCGGAAGTGCCTATCGACTCTATCCGCGAGGGAGAAGTGCCGGGTATCCATACTGTGACATGGGACAGCGAGGTGGATACCCTCTCCCTCACCCACACCGCCAAGTCACGGGAGGGATTTGCCCTTGGGGCACTCCTTGCTGCCGAGTGGATTATTGGCAAAAAAGGCTACCACGATTTTGAAGAAGTACTTAGAAACTAATATATTATGACTATATTTGAACGCGTAGCGAATGTTCCCGCATCGGGATGGATTAAAGCCTCAATCTGGGGTGCACTTTATGTCGCCTTTATTCTTTGGGTCGCTTGGGGGGACTGGTTATCACTCCTTTGGCTGCTCTTGTTACCTTTTATAGTGGACATCTTCACCACAAAAATCATCCCATGGTCATGGTGGCGCAAGTTCAAGGACACTAAACCTACCCTCTACACCCTCTGTAGCTGGGTGGACGCTATCCTCTTTGCACTCGTCGCCGTCTATTTCATCAACCTCTACATCTTCCAGAACTACCAAATCCCATCTTCATCCTTGGAAAAGAGTCTCCGAGTCGGGGATTTTCTCTTCGTCTCCAAGATGTCTTACGGAGCAAGGGTGCCAAACACTCCGCTATCCATGCCCTTAGTGCAGCACACCTTCCCCAACTGGCTCGGTGGCGGCAAGTCCTATTGCGAGCATCCGCAATGGGCATACAAGCGTCTCGCCGGCTGGGACAAGCCCGAGAAGGGGGATATCGTAGTCTTCAACTTTCCCACAGGTGACACCGTCTGCCTCAAGATGCAGAACCCGGATTACTATACTCTTTGCTATTATTATGGTGAGAATGTAGTTAGGAACCGTAAGGATGTCTTTGGCGAAATAGTAACGCGCCCCGTGGATCGCCGAGAGAACTATGTCAAACGCTGCGTCGGCACACCGGGAGACACACTGCAGATAATAGATAATGTCGTCTATATCAACGGTATACCGGAGAAACATCGTGACGGTATGCAGCTCAATTATTTCGTCGAAACGGACGGACATGTCCTCACTAAAAAGTACCTCGACGAAATAGGTATCTCTCACGATGACCAGCGTCACCTAACGGGGACCAACACCTATCACTTCCCCCTAACCGAGGAAATGAAATCCAAACTCGCCAAGAACCCGCATGTTCTTTCTATTATCGTAGAGTCTGATTCGCAAGGTGGAGCCGTCTACCCTTTAGGGCACAATACCTGGACGCGCGATAATTACGGACCTATCTATATCCCCAGAAAGGGTGAAACACTCCTCATTACCGAGGACAATTACCACCTCTATCGCCGTATCGCACAGGCGTATGAATTCAAGGTCATGAAGGTCGGAGAACCCTACACATTTGATATGGACTACTATTGGATGATGGGCGACAACCGTCATAACTCCGCGGACTCCCGCTACTGGGGGTTCGTCCCCGAAGACCATATCGTCGGACGACCCGTCTTCATCTGGCTCAGTATCGAAAAGGATAAACCGTGGTTCAAAGGTCATATCCGCTGGAACCGCCTCTTCCACCCCGCAGAACAATGATCCTCCCTACCTCATATTGGCCCCCAATCAGTTATGTGGAAGCCTACCTGCAAGTGCCTATAGATGTCCTGTACACAACGCGACCACAACGCGACCACAACGCGACCACTATAAAAGAACAACGAGCGAACACCGAACGCCGACCGAACGCTGACCGAACGCCTATCGAACGCTCACATAAAGCGGACAGACTGATTGAGGTACAGGAATCGTTTGAAAAACAAACCTTCCGAAACCGATGTCGCATCCTTGACCTGCAAGGTAGAGAAATGGTACTGACCGTCCCCGTCAAGAAGGTCGAACATAAACAACTGACACAGGATATAGAGATTGCTTACGCCGAACCATGGCAGGCAAAACATACCCAAGCTCTCCGCTCCGCCTACGAGCAAACACCATACTTCGACTATTTTTGGGACTTAATAGAACCTATTTACCACCGACAGTTCAAGTATCTCATTGACCTCAACGACAGAACATTGCAACTCGCTTTAGCGATTAGCACAAGGACGATCAGCCCGAGCGGACAAATGGAACCGATAATAGTACAACACACCACGGACTGGAGTGGCGAAACATGGACAGACAAACATCCGTGGCAACAAGAATTAAGCATATTAGATAGATTATTTAGAGATGGATATTGATTGGAGCCAATTAGGCTTTCATTACACAGAAACTGACTATATTGTACGAGCCTCATTTCATGGTCAGTGGGTGAACGGCGAACTGCAAGGCGAATGGACCAAGCCTTACGCAACAACCGATAAATATATCCACTTACACCTCAGTGCCACCGTCCTGCAATATGGACAAGAAGCATTTGAGGGGCTTAAAGCCTTTAGAGGCGTAGACGGCAAGATTCGTGTCTTTAGGTGGGAGGAAAATGCTTATCGGTTACAGGACTCGGCACGCGGCTTGAAAATGGCCCCTGTGCCCACAGAACTATTCGGCAGAGCCATCCGTATGGCACTTGAGAGGAATCTCGATTATGTCCCGCCCTACGAGACAGGAGCAACCCTCTACTTCAGACCTATCCTCATCGGCACAACGCCACGCTTAGGGGTAGGACCGGGAGTGGATTACGAGTTCGTGGTCATACCATCGCCCATAGGACCGTACTACCCGGGCAAGTTCCACTGCACGAGCTTCATCGTCAACCGTAGAGTAGACCGATCAGCACGATATGGAACAGGACCATTCAAGGTCGGTGGCAACTACGCATCGTCTTTCCGAGCTACGGAAGCAGCACACCTCATGGGATACGACTGCCTCTTCCTTGATAGTAAGACCAAACGCTATATAGACGAGTGTTCCGCGGCGAACTTCATCGGCATCAAGGGAAACGAGTACCTCACTCCACGTAGTGAAGAGATACTCCCTTCTATAACCAACAAGTCCCTCATGACCTTAGCCAAGGAACGGGGAATGAAGGTGACGCGCCGAAAGATACGATTGGAGGAACTTGCTGACATGCAGGAGGCTGCGGCTTGTGGTACGGCATGCGTGATTAGTCCTATGGACAAGGTTTATGACCCCGATAAGGAGAGGACATACCACTTCGGTTCTGAACCCGGACCCCTCCTCACCTCCCTCTACCGCACCCTACAGGACATTCAGTACGGCAGAGTAAACGACGACCACCATTGGTGCACGGTGATATAATGTGCTCAGTATTCCGGCAACTAAAAAACTAACACTAAAAAATAATGAACTATGTTTAAAAATCAACCCAAAGGGCTATATGCTCTTGCGTTAGCCAACACAGGTGAACGTTTCGGCTACTACACCATGTTAGCCGTCTTTGCGCTATTCCTGCGCGCTAATTTCGGACTATCACCCGAAGCCGCAGGTTACATCTACTCAGGCTTCCTTGCCTTCGTGTACTTTTTGCCCGTTATCGGCGGTATAGTAGCCGATAAGATCGGTTATGGCAGGTGTGTGACTATCGGTATCATCATCATGTTTATCGGCTATCTGCTCCTCGCACTGCCGCTCGGCGGTGTCGACAATGGAGCAATCGCTTTCCCCATGTCGATGATGATTATAGCCCTTGTTTGTATCTCCTTCGGTACAGGGCTCTTCAAGGGGAACCTCCAAGTAATGGTTGGTAACCTCTATGACGACCCGCAATACGCAGACCGTCGTGACGCTGCCTTCTCGCTCTTCTATATGGCTATCAACATTGGGGCAATGTTCGCTCCCACCGCAGCTGTTAAGATCATGGCGTGGGCACAAGAGAGTCTCGGCTATAGCATCAATGACTCCTACCACTTCGCCTTTATGGTGGCTTGTGCCTCACTCGTGCTTAGTATTGCTATCTACTATTCATGCCGTCCTTGGTTCAAGCATGTAGAGAATACCGCCAAGCAGCAGGCAGCCTCGGGACAGAAGGTTGTTGAACTGACACCCAAACAGACTAAAGACCGTATCGTGGCGCTTTGTCTTGTTTTCGCAGTCGTTATTTTCTTCTGGATGGCGTTCCATCAGAACGGTCTCACACTCACTTTCTTTGCGGATGAGTTTGTCAACCACGACATCACGGGCATCCAAACGATGGCGTTTGACATTATCAACCTCGTGATGTTGGTACTCGTCGTTTATGGTCTGTTCGGCTTCTTCCAAGCCAAGGATATGAAAGAGCGTTCCTTGTCCGCTACAGCTGTTGCCGTGGCTGTCATTGTACTGGTCACAAAGTACCTCAGGATTAGCCCCGAAGGCCTGCACATTGAGGCACCTATCTTCCAGCAGTTCAACCCGTTCTACGTTGTAGCCCTGACACCTGTGTCAATGGCTATCTTCGGTGCTCTGGCAAAGAAAGGTAAGGAGCCTTCTGCTCCCCGCAAGATTGCTTACGGTATGTTGGTGGCTGCCTGTGCTTATATCGTGATGGCACTATTTTCACGCGGGCTACTAACGCCCAACGAGCAAGCTGCCGCTCGTGCCTTGGGTGAAGGCACCTTCGTGAACGCCAACTCTCTCATCATCACCTACCTCATCTTGACCTTCGGTGAGTTACTCCTTAGCCCGATGGGGATATCTTTCGTATCTAAAGTAGCTCCTCCTAAGTACAAGGGCTTGATGATGGGGCTGTGGTTCGCTGCTACCGCTCTCGGTAACTTCCTCGTATTTGTCGGCTCATCCCTATGGGGCGACCTGCCCCTTTGGGCTGTTTGGACAGTGTTCGTTGCCGTATGTCTCATCGCAGCTATCTTCATGTTCGCTATGATGAAGAAACTGGAAGCAGCTACGAAAGACTAACGGTCACCACTAATGAATGAACGATTATGGAAGAACTATTGAAATACTTCACCGCTCTAGAGCAGCGTCTTGCTGCTTTAGAGCAAAATAACGCTGCTCTCGCAGAGCAAGTTACTCACTTCAAAACCAAGACCGCTGCCCTTGAAGAGGAGATTGCCGCCCTGCAAGACTCGCTCATATCCCTCTCACAAGCACCTCAACATACTGCTGAACTTGAGAGCGATGACGAGCCCGAGGTAGAGGTCGAACTTATTCTACCCGAGGACAACGAGCCTGAACCCGAAGAGGACAACGAACCTCAGGAAGAACAACCAGAAAATCGGAACTCCGAACCTCAGGAGGTCCCGGTAGAGGAACATGAGGAGCCCGCGCCTCAACAGACAACCCTGTTCGGTGCGCCTGTCAAGGACATCAAGAAGGCTATCTCCCTCGGAGACCGTTTCCTCTTTCAACGGGAACTCTTCAACCAGAACGGGGAACTGATGCAGAAGACCCTTGAAGACCTCAACCTGTGCGCGTCCTTAGACGAAGCGCACGCCTACATTGACAAGCACTTCAAGTGGGACAAAGACTCCACCACCTACTCCCTCTTCGAGCATATCCTTAACAGACGCTTTTAAGATGCAAAATTCAAAATGCAGCGCCCTATGGGCTATGCAAGATGAGGGCAGTAGCCAACGATAGTATTCTTAGCCCTATAGGGCACGATTATTTCAGTATTCAGGAAATTAATTTTGCATCTTGAATTATGCTGTATATTGTACCTACACCGGTTGGTAATTTGGAGGATATCACCCTCCGTGCTCTACGTATACTGCAAGAGGTAGATCTTATCCTTGCGGAAGACACAAGGACATCGTCCGTCTTGCTCAAGCACTACGATATCCATACCCCGCTCCGCTCGCACCATAAGTTCAACGAGCACCAAACAGCAGACGCAGAAGCGGAAGCTATCGTAGCGGGTAAGGATGTAGCCCTCATCTCTGATGCTGGCACACCCGGCATATCTGACCCCGGCTTTATGCTCGTCAGGGCATGTGTGGAGAAAGGTGCAGAGGTGCAGTGTCTCCCGGGAGCAACGGCTTTTGTTCCCGCCTTGGTGAACAGCGGTCTGCCTTGTGATAGGTTCTATTTTGAGGGCTTCCTGCCGCAAAAGAAAGGGCGGCAGACCCGCCTGCAGTTCCTCGCAGAGCAGGAGCACACCATGATTATCTACGAGTCCCCGTTTAGGCTTGTCAAGACGCTTGAGCAACTCGCGCAGTATCTCGGGGAAGAGCGTCGTGCGTCGGTCTCACGGGAGATTAGTAAGGTGCATGAAGAAACTCAGCGAGGAACACTCGCTGAGTTAATAGAACACTTCACTGCCACTGCCCCCAAAGGGGAAATCGTTCTTATAGTGTCAGGGCGTTAACCGAAGAGGTTCTGGAAGAAGGACTTCTTGTCCTTACTGCCCGGCTCGATGTTCGGACTACTTTGCAGTTGTTCGATCAGTTTCTTCTCGTCCTTATTGAGGTGTTCGGGTATATAGACGCCGACATTGATGAGCAGGTCGCCTGTGCCGTACTGACGTGCATATTGGTCGATAATAGGTAAGCCTTTTCCCCGCATGCGCAGCACCTTGCCGGGTTGTGTGCCGGGCGTAATGGTTATCTTGACTTCGCCTGTGAGAGTAGGTATCTGCACTTGTCCGCCCAAAATAGCCGTCGGCATATCCAGCAATAGGTTATAGACGAGGTCTGAACCGTGACGCTCTAAGTCCTTGTGCTCATCTTCCTCAATGAAGACCAACAGGTCGCCATTGATACCGCCGTGGGGTGCGGCATTACCCTTGCCCTGAACAGGTATCTGCATACCGCCGGTGACGCCGGCAGGAATCTTGAAGGTGATAGTTTCTTCTCCCCTCACGACGCCTTCACCGTTACAGTGCGGGCACTTATTGCGGACAACTTTACCTTCCCCGTTACAGGTCGGACAAGGTGACTGGGTCTGCATCATACCAAATATGCCTCGTTGCTGCCGGATGACGCGTCCTGTACCATGACAGGTCGGACAAGTCTCGCCGTCAGAGCCATCTGCGGAACCCTTACCGTGACAATGCGTACAAGGTACTAACTTCTTGACCTTAATCTTCTTCTCCACACCCGTGTTAATCTCCTCTAAGGTCATGTGCACCTTCACTCTAAGGTCACTACCTCTATTCACTCTCTGACGCGCACCGCCATAACTTCTACCACCGGTGAACATCTCACTGAAACCACCCATGCCCCAACTCTCGAACAGGTCACCGAACTGCGAGAAGATATCCTCCATGTTCGTGAATGTAGCCCCACCTTGCGATGCTGCACCGCCTACTCCGGCAAAGCCGAATTGGTCATAACGCGCCCTCTTGTCGGGGTTGGACAATACTTCATAGGCCTCGGCAGCCTCCTTGAACTTCTCCTCCGCCTCTTTATCGCCCGGGTTCTTATCGGGGTGATACTGGATGGCTTTCTTGCGATAAGCCTTTTTTATATCTTCGGCGGTAGCGTTTTTCTCCACGCCTAAGACCTCATAGTAATCTCTTTTCTCAGCCATATCTTAACCTCCTATCTATCCATCTAACTATTACTCGCCGACAACGACTTTCGCGTAACGAATGACCTTATCGCCTAACTTATAGCCTTTCTGCGTGCACTCAATAATCATGCCCTTCTTCTCCTCGCCAGCATTGAAGAGTGTTACCGCTTCATGCTCATCAGTGTTGAAGGCTTGCCCTTCTGTCTCAATAACGGTGACGTTATTGGCATGAAGGAAGTTCATGAACTTATTGTAGATAAGTTTAACGCCCTCATCGTCGGTAGCGTCGATGGCGCGTTCGAAGTCGTCTATCACAGGGAGCAGGTCTTTAAAAATCCTCGCACCGGCAGAGTTCATGAGGTCTTGTTTCTCTTTATTGGTTCTGCGGCGGAAATTCTCAAACTCCGCCATTTGGCGTAGTTTGATATCATTAAGCTCCTGTACCTGCTGACTCAGTTCATCGACTTGCCGTTGCAACTCCTCTACTTGTTGCTGGAGTGCTTCTTTTTCTTTTTCTATTTGGGCAACTTTACTGCCTGTAATTGTTTTTTTCATACCATCTGTTCTATATCAATTATCGTGCCACGCCCCTACCTTCTGCCAAAATGGCAGAGCGATATGCCATCCCGCAGCGGGAGGATGATAGATGTAAGTTCAGGGATCTCCATTACCATGTCATTAAACCGCTTGAGTGCGCGGGTCTGTGGCTCATTATCATACTTTGGGTCAATGACATGGTCCGACCAAAGCGTATTGTCCGCTATTAGCCACGAGTCCTCGTGCATGAGGGGGAGCACGGCCTCAAGGTAATCGGGGTATTGCCGCTTATCTCCATCAATAAAGACGAGGTCGAACCCGCCCGCCCGCTTCTCCTCTTCCTGCATGGCTTGCATAATAGGTATAGCGTCACCTATCAAGAGTTTTATCCGTGGTTCGTGTGCCGTATTCGTGCGGATGACCTCCTCCCGCTCATCGTCCCGCTCAATGGTGATCAGGGTCCCGTCTGCTTGCAGTCCTTCCACTAAGCATAGGGTTGAGTAGCCTGTGAAAGTGCCAATCTCCAAAACTCGTTTGGGCTTAATCATCCGACTGATGGCAGCAAGGAACCTTCCCTCTACTGCTCCACACACCATCCGTGGGTTAATTTGCTGCCAATAGGTCTCCCGCTCAATGCGGTCTAAACGAGCATCAGGTGGGGTCGTGTGCGCCTCTATGTAGTCATAAATTGTCATTTTAGTACCATTTTGCTGCAAAAATACACATTTTTTTTGAGATAAGCAAAAAAAAACTGCATTTTGTCGCAAAAAATAACAAAGACAGAAACAGGTATCTATATTGGCTCTCGTCGTTATAACGATGGGGTAAGTATAAAAATAGACTCAGTCTAGGTCAGAAATTTGTTGTAATTGATTGTCGATTATGGTAGAGCAATCGCGCCCTATGGGCTATTGTGGCAGTGCCCGTGATAACCTGCATAGTATGTGGGAGAAAAGAAGAAAGAATTCCGATAACTTGGCGTTCTAATCCGAACGCTAATAGTTGATTTTAGGTCTATAGGTCAAAATGCAGGCTGGGACATACCTACATTGCCCATAATATAAGGGTGGAGTGGTTTAGTGTTTGAGAAATGCTTTGATTTTGGACTTGATGTGGCGGGACTGCGTTCGCATTCTGATGAACATATTGAAAGACCATTCATGACGTGCGCAGCACTTCTTGAGTAGAGACAAGCCCGTCGGGTGTTGCTTGCTATAAAATTTCGCACTCTCAAAATCATTGACATCATACGCTTTAGCCACCAATCGTCCTGCGGCATACCTATCCCACATCCTATCCGTGAACGGGAACTTTTTCGGAAAGAGTTCACCCAAATAACGGCAAACCTCTCTATCACCCTCATAGCGTTTGGCGAGTCTCTCAACGGTGTCAGGGCGAGTGATAGAGACAGTCTCTATGCCAAAGGTGGCAGTCGAGACAGGCAGGACATCTATATCCGTGTATGCTGTCAGAATGACCCATGCCGGCCAGTCTTGCAGCGATAGACGGCGACGGATGAACTCATCGAGATCTAAATGCGCTTTCATAAAGTTCGCGCGGTACATGATGGTTGCGTTGCAGAAATGCCCGCCGCCCCACATATTTTGCTGAATATCTTTGTGGTCTATCTGAGCCTGGCATTCCTTTATCTCTCCCGTTGTGCGGTTATGCGTGCGGTGGTTGGTAATGAGGATATTTGATTCGGGATGGCTCTCCATATAATCTAATTGGAGTTGCAACTTGTTGGGATTATGCCAATAGTCATCGTTATCGCAGTTGCAGATATACTTGCCGCGACACGCCTTTACGCACGTTGCCCAGTTGGCACCCAAGCCCATGTTCTGCTCATGGAAAATTAGCCGAATGATGTCCGGGTATTTCTCTTTGTAGGCGAGTAATACTTCACGCGCATTGTCGGTGGAGCAGTCATCGCCGATGACAATTTCCATGTCGGCATCTACCTGCTGTGCAAGAATGCTGTCTATTGTCTCCCCTACAGTGTTTGCACGATTGTAGGAGGGGATGATGGTTGAAATTAAGATTCGTTCTTTATTCATTGTTGTTATATTTGTATTCGTTCTAATTTGTCATACTGATTCGATAGATTTCTGCCAAAATGTAAAAAAACATATATTTTGGCAGATTTTTGCACTAATTATTTGCATATTTCAAAAATTTGTAGTACTTTTGCGGTACAAAACCTCAAATATGTGTATTTAAATATAGTTTTACGTGTCCATAAAATGTGCAATAGCAAATAGTATCCAGTGTCTTTAAAACGTGTGTGATAATATGAAACGGAAGATTTACAGCCAATTGTTAGATTGGAAAAATAATCGTCAAGGTGAAGTGGCGTTATTAATTGAAGGTGCCCGTCGTATTGGCAAAAGCTATATCGTAGAGGAGTTTGCCAAGAATGAATATGAGTCGTATATACTTATTGATTTCAATAAGGTTGAACCTCGTGTGAAGCGTTGGTTCGTAGATTACATGGAGGATCTTGATACATTCTTTGAGATGCTCCAACAGCACTATCATGTCAAACTCATTCCTCGCAAATCCGTCATCATCTTTGACGAAGTGCAACTATATCCTCGAGCACGAGCAGCTATCAAATATCTGGTAGCAGACCGTCGGTTCGATTACATAGAGACAGGTTCGCTCATTAGCATCAAAAAGAATGTGAAGAACATTGTCATACCCTCTGAAGAACGAGCGATAGCAATGTATCCGATGGATTTCGAAGAGTTCTTGTGGGCGATGGGTAATGAGACCTTGATGCCGTTCCTACAGAAGCAGTTTGAGGCTGGCAAACCGTTGAAGGACTTACACCGCGAGGTGATGGATCTGTTTCGTCGTTACATGATGGTGGGGGGGATGCCACAGGTAGTGGAGAAATACGTACAAACGCGCGATGTAGAACAGGTGGATGCTGTTAAACGAGATATTTTAGCTATTTACCGCAATGACATCCGCAAATATGCGGGACGGTTGGCGATGAAAGTGGAGAGTATTTTTGATGAGATACCTGCCCAACTGATGCGCAACGAACGCAAGTTCCGACTTGTGGATATCAAGAAAGATGCTCGGATGCGCGATTACGAGACGGCATTCATGTGGCTTTCGGATGCTAAAATTGTGAATTGCTGCTACAATACCACTGCACCCAATATAGGTCTCAAACTGAACATGGATCGTATGACACTTAAGTGCTATATGGCAGACACCGGGCTACTCATTTCACACGCTTTTGATGAAAAAGAACTGGTGTCGAATGAGTTGTACCGCAAGTTGCTGATGGATAAGTTGGAAGTGAATGCAGGTATGTTAATTGAGAATATCGTAGCACAGATGCTGACTGCCGCAGGGCACAAATTGTATTTCTATTCAAAGTCTGACAATGAAAACGCTGAAGATCGCATGGAAATAGATTTCTTGATACGCAAAGACAAAGTCACTTCGCGGCATAACATCATTCCGTTGGAAGCAAAATCCTCATCCGGCTATAAAACACAGTCGCTGAACAAATGTGTGCGTAAGTTTGGTGAGTTTGTCACGCTGCCGACAGTTCTTCACTCTTCTGACACTCGTACGGAAGGAGGAATTCGTTACCTTCCGTTGTATATGACACCATTGCTGTAACAATTCTCGAATCAGTATGTCAAAGATCGCTTTTTGAGGTGGCAATATGCTGCCTCTTTATATTGTTCTTTTATATTGCTATTTTATCTTTCTATTCTGCCGTCTCCCCTACAGTGTTTGCACGATTGTAGGAGGGGATGATGGTTGAAATTAAGATTCGTTCTTTATTCATTGTTGTTATATTTGTATTCGTTCTAATTTGTCATACTGATTCGATAGATTTCTGCCAAAATGTAAAAAAACATATATTTTGGCAGATTTTTGCACTAATTATTTGCATATTTCAAAAATTTGTAGTACTTTTGCGGTACAAAACCTCAAATATGTGTATTTAAATATAGTTTTACGTGTCCATAAAATGTGCAATAGCAAATAGTATCCAGTGTCTTTAAAACGTGTGTGATAATATGAAACGGAAGATTTACAGCCAATTGTTAGATTGGAAAAATAATCGTCAAGGTGAAGTGGCGTTATTAATTGAAGGTGCCCGTCGTATTGGCAAAAGCTATATCGTAGAGGAGTTTGCCAAGAATGAATATGAGTCGTATATACTTATTGATTTCAATAAGGTTGAACCTCGTGTGAAGCGTTGGTTCGTAGATTACATGGAGGATCTTGATACATTCTTTGAGATGCTCCAACAGCACTATCATGTCAAACTCATTCCTCGCAAATCCGTCATCATCTTTGACGAAGTGCAACTATATCCTCGAGCACGAGCAGCTATCAAATATCTGGTAGCAGACCGTCGGTTCGATTACATAGAGACAGGTTCGCTCATTAGCATCAAAAAGAATGTGAAGAACATTGTCATACCCTCTGAAGAACGAGCGATAGCAATGTATCCGATGGATTTCGAAGAGTTCTTGTGGGCGATGGGTAATGAGACCTTGATGCCGTTCCTACAGAAGCAGTTTGAGGCTGGCAAACCGTTGAAGGACTTACACCGCGAGGTGATGGATCTGTTTCGTCGTTACATGATGGTGGGGGGGATGCCACAGGTAGTGGAGAAATACGTACAAACGCGCGATGTAGAACAGGTGGATGCTGTTAAACGAGATATTTTAGCTATTTACCGCAATGACATCCGCAAATATGCGGGACGGTTGGCGATGAAAGTGGAGAGTATTTTTGATGAGATACCTGCCCAACTGATGCGCAACGAACGCAAGTTCCGACTTGTGGATATCAAGAAAGATGCTCGGATGCGCGATTACGAGACGGCATTCATGTGGCTTTCGGATGCTAAAATTGTGAATTGCTGCTACAATACCACTGCACCCAATATAGGTCTCAAACTGAACATGGATCGTATGACACTTAAGTGCTATATGGCAGACACCGGGCTACTCATTTCACACGCTTTTGATGAAAAAGAACTGGTGTCGAATGAGTTGTACCGCAAGTTGCTGATGGATAAGTTGGAAGTGAATGCAGGTATGTTAATTGAGAATATCGTAGCACAGATGCTGACTGCCGCAGGGCACAAATTGTATTTCTATTCAAAGTCTGACAATGAAAACGCTGAAGATCGCATGGAAATAGATTTCTTGATACGCAAAGACAAAGTCACTTCGCGGCATAACATCATTCCGTTGGAAGCAAAATCCTCATCCGGCTATAAAACACAGTCGCTGAACAAATGTGTGCGTAAGTTTGGTGAGTTTGTCACGCTGCCGACAGTTCTTCACTCTTCTGACACTCGTACGGAAGGAGGAATTCGTTACCTTCCGTTGTATATGACACCATTGCTGTAACAATTCTCGAATCAGTATGTCAAAGATCGCTTTTTGAGGTGGCAATATGCTGCCTCTTTATATTGTTCTTTTATATTGCTATTTTATCTTTCTATTCTGCCGTCTCTCCTACCGTATTAGCGCGGTTGTAGGAGGGGATAATGGTGGAGATAAGGATACGAGTAGTCTTTATCATTGTTTCTCTATGATTAATTTCAATAATGTTAGTAGGTCATTCTCTTGCTTTTGATGGACGTATGTATATCTATTCAAAGACTTTTGTACATAAATGGCATAATTTTCGGCTGTCAGTTGTTTCATAGCATCATATATAGCAGATTCATACAGCGGAGAGAAATATATTGCGGCACCGCCTAAAACCTCAGGGATAGAGGTGGCATTTGATGCTAAAATGGGCTTCCCGTATCTCATTGCCTCGATAGGCGGATACCCAAAACCTTCGAAAAAGCTTGGGTACACTAAGGCATAACAATGTTGCATAGCCTGCGCCAAATCACTATCAGAAAGGAAGTCTAATCTAACCAATCTGTCTATATCCTCATACGGATACGCCACCATTGCGAAAAAAGCGTCCTTATCTAACTGAGCGTACTTTGAGAATGCGTGTGATAATTTCACCGCGTTTTTACTTTCTCTATTACAACTGACAGCAAGGTAATATTTTTTACCAGAATCAATTAGTTTTTTGAGTGTTTGATTTTCAATAGGACAAATAGCAGCCTCCACGCGCTCCGGGCTGTAACAAGTGATTATTTTTTCTTCGGGGACTGAATAATAGTATAACAACGAGGACTTAGTATAATTAGAGACAACGATAATTTTAGATTGGGGATTATTTTTAAGTAGTTCAACACTCCGTTTAGTCACGTTGTTCTTTGTGGATGTCCTTTTTTTCCGCAACTTGTACACATAATGAGCCATCCAAATTGAAGAGAATTTGTTTCTAATGAACGCACGCCAATCCAATACCCTTTTAGGTTTGACTTTTTGCACCGGGGATATAAACTTAAGGTACTCATTAATGTGATTAGCAGACAATTCTTCTTCAACCAGATCATGAATAGTTCCGATAAATGGACAAGTAAGGTTTTCTGTGTCGGCATATGCACATAGCAATTGTATACTGCCGGTGTATATCTTATCGATATTGTACAAATCGACTATGTGTTGCAAAGAACCGGAATTAACATCTATATAGGTCAAATCATATTTCTTACCCATAGTTTCCGGGCGCATATCCTCATAGGCTATATCTGATAAACCCTGATAAAGAACAAAGTAACGGATGTCTAAAAGTTTGTTCTTTGTAGCATAGTTCAATAGTGACATAACCACACGCCTATTGTATTCCCCTAATCCATTCTTCTGAGAATTGGATAGTATATCAAGTAAAATATTCATACTGCTATTCTTGTAATAGTTGTTCAAATAATGCTTCCCATTTATCGACTATATTATCTATAGAGAACTGCTGACATGATTGTTCTCCATTTGCTTTTAGGCGGTTACGCAAAGTGTCATCTTCCATTAGGTTGTGCACCGATTCTGCAAAGACGGTTATGTTATTGTTTGGTGTTAAAATGCCATTGTTCCCGTCTTTTATAATATCATGCACAGCAGGAAAAGAATCCATGACGATAGGTACTACACCCATCATTTGTGCTTCTAACACGACCATCGGTACCCCTTCGTAACTGGAAGTCATAACAAATAGTGAAGATCTTGCATAGTATGAAACAGGGTTCTGAAATCCCTCAAAATATACATTTTGTAATTTATGTTTTTGCACATAATTCTTATAGGATTCTAAATCGTCACCTCCTCCCACTATCACTAAGCGCCAATCGTCTATTCCCCATTTCCGTGATATTATTTGCCAACTTTTAAGTATTATACTGATGCGTTTCATTTCTTCAGAAATTCTCCCCACATATAATACAATCTTTTCTTTTACCTTGGGTATATCTGCCTCTTTTGCGGATATACTGATGGCATTACCAATAGCGGTAACTTTGTCTTTATACATATCTCCCGCATAGTAGAGGTATTCATTGGCGTATATATCGGACAGGAATACAAACTTATCAATATATGGCATTGCCTTGTTCACTGTAGCAATAGCATTGGGAACCATCTTCTTTTTATAATGTGATGGAAACAATGTGTGTTTCATCCAGCGCTTCGTGTCGCTAATTTTCGGTTTAACATACGGCAATAGGAACATCATATGCAGACACCAGATAACTTTTGCATTTGTTTTTTCTTTTATGGGTCGGACAAAAGAATAAGGGTGAAACTGGTTAATGACAATATCTATATCATTACTGTTGATGATCTCGCATACTACATCCCCAACATGTTCCGTATCTTCCATATCATAGCCACTACCAATATTGCAGTGGAATTGTGGCAGATAGTGTTCTATGACACGCGGATCTATCATTACCTTTGTTCCTCCGTCATTATAATTGAAATACACCACATGTACTTTATGCCCACGTTCACAGAACGCATTTGACAAAATGCGTGTAACTGTTTGTCCTCCGCCAAACACAGGCCAGTATCTTTCCAAAAATAGGATATTCATATTGTTATCTATTTATCTTCCTTTTAGCAACTGTTAGTAATGCTTTCCATCCATAACGGAACGTTAATCCCAAGCCCCATAAACATAACATAAATCGCGGATGTTTATATTTTGCAAATTGAGCAAAGTTAGAACCGTAATACTCATCTTTTCTGGGCGACTCTTTCCAACTTCTTTTTCGCAAGTCCTCTAAAATGCCAAGTTTTAGAACGCGCTTGTTGGGGTTATGATTCGTATATATAAAGTTATTGGTGTTAAAGCGAATTGTTTCTGTAGGCGGTAGAAAATATACTATCGGTACATTATGCTTCCATAAGTAATACATCAATGAAAATTGATCTCTTGTTACTTCGTTCATCGAATTCCACCAATCTTCACCGATGGATTCTACCAATGGAGTGTGAGAACGGAAGATCACATTATTTTCAAACATGTTACATTTATCAGGGAAGCCTTGCCGGACTAAATAGCAATACCAATCCAGCACTTCGTAGTCATGCACCCAACCCAAGTTGAGTATATTAAGCATTCCTTCATAAACGCCAATATTGTCCGGGTGATTCATGCCTGCCCATGGCACTTGTTCCTCTGCCAACTCAATTATTCTCTCATACGGGAGATCAGTTGCTATTTGAACATTGGCATCCATATAGAGCGATGCTTTATATTCCAGCAACACTTTTGTAGGAAGGCATTTGGGAAAACGAGAAAGTTTACGTTTGTTTTCGCAACTGTAAGGAATAGGACGGACATCCCAAATCCCGATCTTCTTCCTTTGAATATTATCGGAAAATAAGATGTAGTCAAAATGACTATCTATGACTAACGGTTGCTTGACATCGTCAATATCACCGACAATTACTGAATATATTGCATACTGGTTCATCTCTTCAAATCCAGCAATTCCCCTATCTTGTAATCCCATTCCTGAGGATGGAAAGGTCTAAAACCGGCCCAATCATAAAAAGTCAATTCAGAAAACTTAAGTTGTCCTTGAATTTGATATAAGTCTACTCTTATATGCGGAATGCCCTGTGATAGTTTTCTTGCTATCTCTTTCATTTGTTCAAAGGCGACGGGCTTTTCGATTGTTCCTTCATACTTCCTAAATCCATGATTAATATCTAATGCTTTAAAGTCCATATCATAGAAATTCTCCCAGATATCATCGGTTTTGATGGTTATGTACATTATTTTAGGCTCACCATTGAAACACCAAAACTTGTAGTTTGCCAAATCAGGGAAAGTACTATCTTCTAGTAACTCTTCCGCAATTATTCTTGGCTTAACACCCTTATACGCCCATTCGCGATTAACACGATAATAATCCTTACAAGCCATGCCTTGAGATAGAGCGGCTAAAGCAGCTTCAATATCCAATTTTCTTTTGTCACGGCAGATAACAAATCCTCCGGAATTATGTGTACACTTTAGCACAAACTTCTCCGGAAGAGAAACCCAATCAATTTCCTCTATCGTATTGTATAAGGCGTAAGTCTTGGGGACGAACTCCTCTCCAATACGGTCTGACACCCATTTCTTAACTTCAAATTTATCTACCAAAGTGTGATACAATGGATTATGGTCATGTAGCTTCAACCAGTTCAGCTTCTCACAGAATGTCTTAGGGTTATCCAAATCCAAGGGATAGTCCATGCTCCGCTTCCATTGTTGCTCAATAGCATACTTATCCGAGTACTTGTACAATAATGCAGAGAAGGTTACTGAAGGATGAGTCAAATAATAAAATACATTTCGCTTCATATAATATCTCTTAACTTTAATTCTGCTTTGATTTTAGAAAATAAATTATATATTTTTTCATAGTTACTTAGAACTAATGTTCCCATTTTCCAACCCGTATGTTTCCCTCTTGTCTTTATTATTTGTATAAATGATAATTTTGACACAAATGGCAAAATATGAAGATTAGGATATGTATAGTGAATGGATAAACATTGTAATGCCATTAAGTAGCTTTTTGCTGGTTTTTCAAGAAAATGATATATGGTGTTTATACTGATGTTAAATATATAGTCACTATATTGGTATAAATATAATTGTATATAAGAAATCGTAAATATGGAAATAAGTTCTTCATGGATTTTGCTCCAATGTTTAATATCTTCAATTATTTCGCTTTCGCTTTCTATATCCACATCGGCTTCTGTACAAAATACGGGTTTTATGTCCCCATTGGAATTTGCTTTATAACCTTTAGTCTTAGATAAATTATTTAATGGAAAGAACCTCTCAAATAAAACACAAAATCTATTATTGATAGAAGCTAACTTACTATTATATCGTTGGGAAACCTCGTAATAAGCATCGTTTATGAGATAATCAATTCCATCACCCCCATCAGAATATAGCATATAATAATACCCGCGAATAGGTTTACATCCATGAGATTTAAGAATTTTGTTTATCTGGATTAGAGTCTTTCCACTTGAACGAATGTCCACTATTCCTACATAATCATTCTTTGTCGCCAACCCAATTTGTTCATAATATGCAATTTTCGCTTCATCATCTCCTTCATACAATGCTTTACGTGAAATATATAGGAATTTACATTCAATAGCTGGGAATAATTGCTTATATAGAAGTGCTATCTTATACATCATATATGCATCTCTTGCACAGAAATATAATCGTTTTATCCCACTTTGTTGTGCATCCTTCATCATACGATAGACAAGCGAGCAATAGAAAGGAGCTATAATATCCAATACAAAATCCGTATGAGTTGTCCATTCGGTTGAATAATGTAAAGCACGCCCTATACCGGCTAATATACTTGGATACTTAAATCCGAGAGAGTAATCATTATCTTTCCATTGTTTCTGGTATGGTGTATATTCGTGATTGATAAGAGTACATTTGATGCCTAACTCGCGCGGAACCATAAAATCTCCTATCTTATTATCTCCATAGTGATGCCAATGGTGGTACGATTTCAAACCTTCCTTCTCGCGTACATAGTGGAATAAATTACCATCACTCTTCCGCGCTTTACACTCGCAACTCACATAAAGTGAATCTCCATCTTGATAAAACCCACACCCTCGCATTGCGGAGATCAAAAACTCAGACGAGAGGTACATGTCAGAGATAAAGATGATTTTGTCTCCATGCTTGCGACAAGCATTTACCTTGTCTCGCATTTCCAACACAGGCATAAGCATTTCGCGTTCTAAATCTTGCTCTAATCTAACTATTTCCATTTTTGTCTTTAAGAACGGGTATTCCCATTCAAATTTAGTCCAAATGTCTTGCAAGGTATAAGATGGATTTATCTCTCCAGCCTTTCGCTCTGCTATTCGTCTTGCTGCAACAAACTCTTGCCGAGCCCACTCCGGAGGCTCATGGTTGAATGCCCGCAAAGAAAACACGTCAAAGAAATTCTCCGGCGTTCCGCACTTGCGTACTAAACATGTATCAAATATGTCGAATGAGGAAATATATTTCATTTCGGTAAACAGTATTTTTTATTATTCGCATGACATTGTATCTATATCAAATTTACATGAGTTTTTTGTTGGATTATTTTCAAAAAACTCTTCAATTGCAGCCTCGCAATTTTCGCTGAGTATTCGCCGGTATCCGTCCTTCTTTTTTTCAGCCGGACAACCTGCAAATATGCAATTCTTCTCGTTAATATAATTTTTGTTAAGCAAGCTATGTGCTGCTAAGATACATCCATCCCCTAATGCAGCGCCTTTCCCTATTGTCACATTATGTCCTATCCATACTTCTTTCCCTATGTAAACAGGTTCAGTTCTTCTTAAGACCATTGCATTGTCGGATATCATAAAGTGAAAATTTGTATCGTATATTTGACATTGCCATGACACTCGACAATCATCTCCGAACTCTATCCTTTTGTAGGTAGAAATAATACTATCAGGATTAATGAGTATTCCTCTCCCAAATGAAAGTACAGCATTTTTAAATACGGATATACGGCATCCATTGGAGATATGTCCATCGTGACCTAATTTCATTATCCCTTGAATAGCCAAATAGGTAGTATTGTAACATGTGTTTTGTCCGTATACTGTAGAATAGGTATTCCCTATACTCCACTGTCCATGGTGTAAATTATCATTATTCTCAAACTCAATTCTACCGGTACATTGTGAGATATCTACTTTTCCATATAGAAATATAGGTAAATGCTTCGCTTCATGGAAAGGTAACATACGGAAATTAAACAAGATTGTTTTAATCCCGTTCAATTGACCAAAAATAGTTGCTTTGAGAAATCTATATGTCTTTAATATTCCAAACATATTATATGTTTTTTATACCATTCCATAAACTCCCCTATTCCCTCATGCAGCGTCACATGCGGATGATAGTTCATATCTCGTTCCAAGGCGGAACAATCGGCATTGGTCTGATAGACATCTCCTGCTTGCATAGGCAAAAACTCTTTCTTTGCCTTTTTACCATAGGCTTGCTCCATCTCTGAAATAAAATCCATCAATTTCACAGGATGGCTACAACCTACATTATAAATCTTGTAAGGTACTCCATGCTCACAAGCCTTAATATCGAGTGTATAATCTATTGCTCGGATAGTTCCTTCAGCTATATCATCAATATAGGTAAAGTCCCTAATCATATCGCCATTGTTAAATACCTTGATAGGCTTATCATCCCTCATGGCATTAGCAAAAAGCATTGGCGACATATCCGGTCTGCCCCACGGACCATAGACCGTAAAATAGCGCAAACCGATTGTTTGAAAACCATATAACTTACTATAGCAATGAGCCATCAGTTCGTTTGATTTCTTACTTGCAGCATACAAACTAACAGGTGAATCCACTTTGTCTTCTTCGCTATATGGCACTTTCTCATTCATGCCATACACAGATGATGAAGAAGCAAAAACCAACTTCGTCACATTATAGTTCCTGCAGGCCTCTAAGATATTAAGGAAACCGACTAAGTTGCTCTGCATATAAGTATAGGGATGCGTGATACTATACCGCACGCCTGCCTGCGCTGCAAGGTTCACAACAACATCAAATTTATGAGTCTCAAAGAGTGCATCCAAAGCAGTTTTATCGTCTATTGAGAGGCGGATGAAGCAGACATTCGGATATATGGCTGAACGGAATTCCATGCCAAAAGGCATTTCCTTTTCATGGGGCGTTATACCCAACAATTCACGCAAACGCGCATATTTAAGGCGCACATCATAATAGTCGTTGATGTTATCCACACCAACTATTGTATTGCCACGCTGTGCTAACATCTGTGCCACGCGCGAACCGATGAAGCCTGCTATGCCTGTTAATAGTATTGTCATCGCTTATTTAGTTTTAATCCATGAAGTGCTACAACGTTAAACATTTTAAATCTTCAAGCTGTTTATCAAAGTCAAGTCCCTTATCAAATAACTGTCCATGAAAATAATCTACAAATGACTTTTGGCCCAGTTCTTTATCATTTTTTAGCAATGAACTAAATTCTTCAATTTTATGTTCAAGAACAAATCTACGTGATTGCAGATGAAGGAAAGAAAGTATAAATGCATCAATATTTATGATGGTGATGGGTGAAATATATTTCTTTACGTCCGAATAATTACTTTGCAATTCTTGTTCAAACCACTTATTGACTATCCAATTAGTACCAGGCGCAGAAAAAGCTCTATCGTGAGTAACGATAATGGGGTAGATCCGAACAAAATCTTTTTTAATATCGTCATCAATAATACTCCCTTGTATAAGTCTATGTGAATTGAATAATAATTGGCGAATAGCCTTTCGTTTTTCTTTGCCTTTTTCGATTGTAAAAAATAATTTTCTTTGTATTTCCTCTGTTACTTTTTGGGTGTCATAAGAAATTTTAATCGCAGAACTAAATAATGCATCTTTACACTCAAATAAGAAAACTTTATTCTTGTTCCTTACATAATAATCCGGCTCTGAATTTTTTATTCCTTCAGCACGAAAATCTGCTCCACTTTTCTTGACGAACCTTTTAGGGAAACATTTGTTAAGAATATAATTACACAAATACTCTTCCGAGAACTTTTCTCCAATAAAAGAACGAAGATTTTTTATATACATCTCTTGTCCTACCAAGGAATCGTTTATCTCCTTAAACTCAAAATATAATCCCTTATATAATTTCTCAATAAGAAATAATTTTGATAGTATCATGTAGGAACCATCCTGCATCTTGTACAAGGGATGTTGGCGAAGATTGATAAAATCGTAATCCTCATCAGCATCAAACTTTTTGCAAGAAAGATTATCAAAGATGGTAACCACCTGCTCATAATCTTCTATGTCCGAAGGAATTACGATATAGCCTCCGATATTATCTTTGATTGTAGGAATAATCAAGCTACATAAACACCTAATATAATCTTTCCATGAATTAACTCCGTAATTCTTGTTAAATAGTTGCAGGTGAATAGGTAATTCTTTTTCCGAAAATTGAAAGAAATAAACACATTTGAATAGTTGTGCCAAACACACTTCAATTAAATTTTGCTGACTATAGTCGTAATCAGCGATTTGACACGCAGTCATGATGGGAATAGCATCTGCGATGTTATCCATTTTGTTTTGGTATAGGCTTTCTTGACGATTAACTATAATTGAGTTGACCGCTAGAAACATCCGCATAAACTCAATCTGGTCTTCAGCAATTATTTCTATTTCTTGACCATTTGAATCAGATGCAGTTAAAGCAACTTCTATGATATAATATAATGCAATCTCGTTTATGAAGTTAAGAGTTGAAAACGGAGTAGAACCGACTTGACTGCCAAACTTAGCCAGCAAGAGACTTGCAAATTTATCCGCAAAATCTTGATTTTCTTTCACAAAGAAATCATAAACGAATTTGAGTGGATCTTTTTGTAAAGAAAGAATATCTAAATTTACAAAATAAGAGCATAAAATTAAAACTTTCATCCGCCCTATTTTTTGCACATAATTGGCAGTGCTTAATGGTTTCCCACTAAAAACTTGCTCATAAGTGAGCATTTCTGCTATTTGAAAATTATTTTTTGCCATTATTTATTAGTTTTAATTACTCTCCGCTCATCCTTAGTAGTTTTCCACCGCAAGGACTCATTATGCTTTACTCTTCCTTCGTTGTTCCTTTGACGCTCCTTCGTGTTTTGCAACTTGCATCTGTTATTATGATTAGTGCTACTCTCATATAATTATGTGTTTATGTCTTACTAATTGTTAAGCCTCACCTATATTGACCACTCTGTTTGTTCTAATTCACATTGACAAGGCAATCGTGCACGCATTTATACACATCTTCAAGTATCAAAGGAGTTTTGTCTTCATAACGTCCTATAGTGCCACTTAGTATCGGAGAAAACTTTACAGTAGTTATTCCATCTATCTCTTCAGTAAGAATAATCACACTCCTCTGTTTAAACTCCAGCATTTTATGGGTTATTTCCGGTTGCGATAATGTGAATGCTCCCAATATCGCGTAGTTTGCCGTATCTTGATGAAGATAATCTATAAGTCTTTTCTGGTCTACAACAATATTCAATCTTGTTAATACTGCTAATAGTTTCACAATTGGTTCTTGGGGATTGATTGTATAGTGTCCAAGATGAATATTGTCACAGACAAATTGTTTATCTATATCATCCAATACATTTACCACATCCCGTACTGATAGTTTCTCTAATTTTCTCTGTATACTCGAGATACCCATTCTTCCATCACTATGCCATGTATAGTCTAGCCCTGCATCCCCAATTTTGCATTCGGTACGCAGATAATCGACAAGTATCTTTTTAGCTTCGCGAGTAATTGAGTAATCAAAGATATTATGACTCGTAAACTTTGACATATACCCCTCATAGTTTGCATTTTCACCATAAAAGTGCTTAAATATATGTTCTGTTATTCTATAATCAAGAATCGCCACGATGTTATTAAAGCCAAACTTGTTAGAATTTGCATCATCGTCAATATGCGCCCCAAATACATTAAGGATCCTAAATAAGTGCGCAGGATCTACCCTATCCAAATCCTCAATAATCAAAACACATTTCTTTCCTCGGGATTGTATTTTCTCTATCGTTGCTCGAATCGCTATTGTAAAATGATCTTGCTCATAGATACATCCCTTGGTTTCTTCAAACCGACTAAAGAACTTATCTATCGCGAACTTATCATCTACTTTTTTGAGCCCTTTGAAGGGAATTAATGCAATTTTTGCAACAGGTTTTATTACAAGCCCGTCTGGCATAGCATCTGCGATTGCTTCATTTGTTTCCAATAAGTTGTCGTAGTCAAAGATGGTACTTACTACTTCTTTCCAATTCACTTCCTTAAAATCGGGCTCCTTTGTCAATTTCAATAATATATCACGCTTGATATACTCAAATACATCCTCATTAGCAGCTACCGTGTAATTAATCGGATGCAACACAATGAACATTGTATCTTCCTCGTGCCGCTCCATGTACTTCTTAAGGAAATAGGTCTTCCCATCTCCGAACTTCGCCGAGAATATTGTCCGTGGATTATTCTCAAGATGCGTATCAAACCGCTCTAATTCTGACGTTATATCTATTGCCCTCATTTTTACATTTAATTATTTCAAAATTTACTTCTAGTTAAGCCTTCCATCCTTCTTTTAAGAACCGACTTCCTTCCCCTGCCATCGGCATTATGATATGTAATGGTCTATATAGCATTTTATATTTTTACCTTTTCTTTCTTACTCCTCACTCACAAGAGATAATATGAAACAGATGCGGGAGGATAAGTGTATAACATTCTTCTTCATTAAGTTTAATCTTCTTTCGTGGC